>Ga0335071_10000324_pt1 | contig 54375 bp, 49 predicted proteins | sample Lox_Sample_15_FD_206724 | JGI IMG/M metagenome (GOLD analysis project Ga0335071, IMG submission 206724) | Soil microbial communities from Loxahatchee National Wildlife Refuge, Florida, United States - Lox_Sample_1.5 | ecosystem: Environmental > Terrestrial > Soil > Wetlands | place: USA... | reverse complement strand
CACGTGCTGGCCCGGGACATGCGGCATCTGGAGGCAGCACTCGAGCGCATCCGGTCCAGCGCGGACATCGAACGCAGCGAAAGCATCGTCGTGCTGTCCAACCTCATCGACCGCATGAGGCCCTAGGGCCGCGGCTGATTACACGGACTAGCGAGTCAAGTGGAATATCGTCTCGATCGCCACCGCACCACCGGTCACCGCAATGGTGATCACGAGTGTCATCCAGTCTCTCAACTTCGGCCGCGCCGGAGCGGCCGAGAGCTGACCGGTGCCACCACGCGCGGTAATGGCGTCGCCCATCTCATCGGCACGCCGCAAAGTCACCACGATGGCCGCAGCGACCAGGTCGATCAAATCCCCCGCCTGCTGTCGAACCCGTGCCTTACGACTCGCCGGAACGTGGCTGGGCCGCAACCGGCGAGCGGCGTAGAGCACCTGGAATTCCTCGATCAACAACGGAAACGCGCGCAGCGCAAGAGCCAACGCCACCGCCCATTCGTCAACCGGAATCCGCAACAACTTCAACGGGCGGCCCAAAGTCGCCAAGGCGGGAGCGAATTCGGCGACATTGGTGGTCCAGGACACCATCGCCCCTAGCCCGAGTAGCACGAGCGACAACGCGGTGATCCGCAGAAAGTTCAGCGCTCCGCCGAGCCCAACGTGGACCCCGCCCACCGGCAGCACCGGACTGCCGCCGGCCAGCGCCGCGCTCACGAAACCCAACGCCAGCAGAAGCCACAGCCACCGCGGGATCGACGGCAGCGCACCGCGCGGAATACGAGCGATCCACACCGCCGCCAGCAGCAGTGCCGCCACCGACCCGATCGTCACCCAGCCCGGATAAAACGTCAGCAACGCCGAAATGCCAAATACCACAAGGAGTTTGGTGCCCGCCCATAAGTCGTGGATGGTTGACCTTCCGGGCACCGGCACCAACAGCACAACCGGACGAGAAGGGCGCCGGTTCCCGCCGCGTATCGCGGCCGAGCCAATGGTCACGCGACACCCCCCGCCGCCGCCGTGGTGGACACCGCTTCCAGCGCACCATGGCGCAGATGCAGGGTTCGCGGACATACATCTTCCAGTCCGACGAAGTCGTGCGAAATGACCACCACCGTCAGCCCACGCTGGCGGCGCAGGTCGGCCAGCAGGCGCAGCAGGCCGCGCTGGGTGCCGATATCCAGCCCGGCCAGCGGCTCGTCCAGAAGCAACACCCGCGGCGAACAGGCCAACAGTCCGGCCAGCACCACTCGGCGCATTTGTCCCCCGCTGAGCTGGTCGATGCGGCGCCTGGCCATTGCAGGTTCCAGTCCCACCGTGCCCAGGGCCGCGGCCACCCGGTCTTCGTCGCGGTGCGAAAAGCCCGCCACGGAGGCCACTTCCAGTCCCACGTGGCTGCGCATCAACTGCAGCCTGGCTGTCTGAAACGACAACGCCACCGCGCCGACGTGCTCATGGATGGGCTCACCGTCAATCAGGCAGGCACCGGTGGTCGGAATGGTCAGCCCGGCCATGATCCAGGCCAGCGTCGACTTACCCGAGCCGTTGCCGCCGTGAATCAAAACCCCGTCGCCCTCTTCCACGACGAAGCCGATATCGCGCAGCGCCGTCTTGGCCCACGGTGTGCCGCAGTTGTATTCGTGTCCGACACCGGCAACTTCGAGGACCGGCCTGTTCGAGGTGCGCTTTACCGCGATAGCCGAGGCCCGTGTTGTCACGCGCTCGACCACGCCGGTGTTGTCCGGGGACTCGCTGAGGTTAACGGTGCGGTCTGCGGATGCGGCCTCGTTGTCGAAGTGCGTGATGTGCACCAGAGCGGTCCGATGTCGTTGCGGAAGACCGGATAACACCTCCAGCAGGACGTCGCGGCCCTCCTGGTCGATCATGCTGGTGAACTCGTCGGCGATGAGAAGCGCCGGTTCCCGCGCGAGCGCCGCGGCCAGCGCCAGCCGCTGCAGTTCGCCGCCGGAGAGGCTTCCGGTGTCGCGTTCGGCGAGACCCTCAAGACCGACCTCGCGCAGCAGCTGGTTGACATCGACGTGGGTACCCGGCGGCAAGCCCCAGACCACGTCGTCGGCGACCCTGGTGCCAAGCACCTGGCTTTTCGGGTGCTGCAGAACAAGCGCCGTGCCCCCCCGCATGCCCAAACCGACGGCGCCGGGACGCCGGACGGTACCCGACGCCGGTTTCCGGCCCGCCAAGATCAGCGTCAACGTCGTTTTGCCGGACCCGTTCGCGCCGATGACCGCGACATGTTCTCCGACGTCGAGCGTCAGGGTGAGTTCGCGCAACGCGTCTTGGTTGGCGTGGGGATAGCGGAACCGCACCTTGTCCAGCCGCACCGGCACAGGCCCGATCGCGGCGTCGCGGGGTTCGTCCGGCGCGTCCAGCTTGTGCACATCGGGGATGTTGCGCATCCGATCCAACAGTCTGGAAAGCGCCCACCAACCGATCAGCGAGGCAAACATCAGCCCGTAGGTGCCATAAAAGAGGACCAGCCAGGGCCAGTAATGCAGCCCATACGCCAAGCACCACTTCAGGTCGACGCCGAGCCCGTGCAGGTGCACGAGGGTCAAGAAGGAGGCGAAACCGTCCACGTTCGCCGTTATCACCTGAAATATCAAGTGCCGCAATCGGATAAGCACCGTCAATAGACCGACTGTCACGCCCGCGACGGCGACTCCTGCGATTAGAGATGAGACCATGACCGTCAGCGTGCCGCGGCCCTTGCGTTTGACGATGCCGGTTAGCCCGCCCACGTAGGCGCAGTTGACCACAGCAACGAAGCTGCCCAGTCCGGCGATGAGAAAGGCAATCATCCCGGCGGCAACCGTGGCCGCGATCAGCACCCGAACGCGGTAACGGTAGGCCAGCAACCCCATGGGCACCGTGCCCAACAGCGCCAGTCCCTGCGCGAACGGGATGACCACGGAAATAATGGCGATCACCGCGCAGAGTGCCCCCATGACCGACGCCTGCGCCAATTCGGCCGGCTTAAGTGGTCCACCCCGATGGCCCGAACGGACGGGGCGAGGAGCGTTCACTTCACCGATTCTGCCAGGCCGCAGCGGTAACTTCCGTCAACTCATTGCGCGATCTGCTTTCCGGATCAGCCATCCGGCATTGGTCTCGCTTAGCAAAGCTATGCAACCATGGGTACATGGACAAAGTTGTCGACAGCGCAAACCTTCAGGCCGAGCAAGGACTCGGAGCGGATCTGCTCGCTGTGGTGGCACGGCTCAACCGGCTGGCCACCCAGCGCATCCAGATGCCGTTGCCTGCGGCGCAAGCCAGGCTGTTGGCCACCATCGAAGCCCACGGAGAAGCCCGAATCGGTGACCTGGCCGCCGTCGATCATTGTTCGCAACCGACGATGACCACTCAGGTACGCCGGCTGGAGGAGGCCGGTTTGGTCACCCGAACCGTTGACCCGGGTGATGCGCGCGCAGTTCGAATCCGCATCACGGCCGAGGGCAGATGCACGCTCAACGCGGTCCGGGCCGACCGTGCCGCTGCGATCGAACCCCAGTTGGCTGGGCTGGATCCCGAGGACCGCCGGGTGCTGACACAGGCGGTCGAGGTCTTGCGCCGGCTCCTCGACGACGCCGCATTCGGAGCCTCGACCGGGGCCTCATTCGGGGGTCGCCACGCCGCGCTGTGATGCGCGCGCCTGGTGGCCGGATCACGCGCAAGGTAAACACGTAATTCAAGACGAAAGGTGGCGACCATGCGGACCGAGGCATTTGCCTCCCCGTTAACCGTATGGGTCGGACCGACGAGGTACGCCTTTGGTCCAGATCGCGACGTGATTGTGGGCTACGGCCCGGGTTGCGACATCCCGCTTGAGCATCAGGGAAACGCGAGCTTAGGCCCCGACTTGGTGCTGCGGTTAACCGGTAGGCAATGGGTGGCGATCGATCTCAGCCACAACGGCATCTTCGTCAACGGCTCACGGATGTCGATGGTCGAGATCCGCGACGGCCAGGCGATTGTCCTTGGGGATCCGCAGCGCGGCCCGCGGCTGATTTTCCAACTGGGCCAGTCACCCGGCCCGTCGGCACCACCCCACGGGCCCGTCGACCGCCCGGCCGACCCACCGCCGCAATTGCAGCAATATCCGTGGCCGAAATCCCCGTCGCCTGCCGGTGTTCCACCACCGCCGGTCCGCCCGAACCACCACGATCCGCGGGTGCCGACCGAGGCGGCCACCCAGCGGATGCGCGTGGCCCCACCCCCGCCCGCCGCCCCCGAGCGGCCACAATATGCGCCGGACCCAGGGCCTCCCGTCGTGCCGCCGGCAACCGCGCCGCCACCGGTCCCGCCGCCCGTGCCGCCAGTGGCCGAGCATGAGCAGTCGAGTGGTCCGGGTCTGATCGAGCGGATGATCACCGGAAAGCTGCGCGTCCCCCACCTGTCCTTCCGCACCGCCGAACCGAGTTCGACGCATCGGCTGCCGCTCAACCCCGAAGCGCGCACCCTCGGAGTGGCCGCATACCAGATGGGCCTCACCGTCGACGGACACCGGACGCTCTCGGACATCTCATTCAAAGCGGCTCCGGGTACGTTGACCGCAATTGTCGGCCGGTCGGCCGCACGCAATTCTGCCCTGCTCGGAGTGCTCGCCGGCACCAAGGAACTCAGCTCCGGGTGCATCACCGTGGACGGGCACGACGTTCAGGCCGAGCCGGAGTCCATGCAAACGCGCATCGGGATGGTCTCGCGTGACTACCGGCTGCACCGGCAGCTCACCGTTGACCAGGCGGTGCGGTACGCCGCCGAAATGCGATTGCCAGGTGTCGACCCCGAGGCACGCGACAGCGTCGTCAACCAAGTTCTCGAAGAACTCGAGCTCACCCCGCACCGCGGCACTCGGATCAGCAAACTCCTCCCCGAAGTCCGCCGGTGCGCCGCGATGGCGGTCGAGCTGATCACCCGGCCAACGCTGCTGGTGGTCGAGGAGCCCGGCGCCGGGCTGGATGCGGCCCAACAAAGTCACGTGATGGGCGTTCTGCGGCGCCAGGCCGACATCGGGTGCGTCGTCGTGGCGGCGATCTCCTCGCAAACATCGCTCACCAACATCAACATGTGTGATCAGGTGTTGGTGCTCACATCCACCGGCACGGTCGCCTACCTCGGAACGCCCCTGCAGATTGAGCCGGTAATGGGCACCAACGATTGGTCGAAGGTCCTCGCGCAGGTGAGCGCCGACCCCGATGGCGCCAACCGCGCGTTTCGCTCCCAGCCGCACGCGTCGGCGTTGACCAGCCCACCCGAAGTTGCAGCACCGTGGCCGCCACCCGCCGGGTTGCCGTTGAAGCGGCAAATCGGACTGCTGGCCCGTCGCGAGGTTCGCCTGATTTTCGCCAACCGTATTTGCTTTTCCTTCTTGGCGGTCTTGCCGTTCATCTTGGCAGGGCTGACCCTGTTGATCCCCGGCGATTCCGGCCTGGACCGGCCCCACCCCGGCAGCACCAACCTGCACGAAGCCATCGAGATCCTGGCCGCGCTCAACATCGCCGCCGTGATCATCGGCATGGCACTGACCATCGGCGCGCTGGTTCGGGAGCGTTCCATCTACCGGCGCGAGCAGGCGATCGGGCTGTCCGCATCGGCCTACCTGACCGCCAAGATCATGGTGTTAAGCGTGGCCGCGGCCATTTTGACCGCCATCGTGTTCACCGTCGTCGTCGCCGTCAAAGGCGGGCCGGTGCACGGCGCCGTCTTGCTGCACAACGCGACGATCGAGCTCTACCTCAGCGTGGCCGGCACGGCCATCGTGTCGGCGTCGGTCGGGCTCGCGTTGTCGAGCTTGGGCCGCTCGCTGCGCGAAGTGCCGCCGCTGCTCGTCCCGGTGATCCTGATATCCGTGCTGTTCAACGGCAGCTTGATTCCGCTGGTCAGCAAGTGGGGATTCCAGCAGCTCTCCTGGTTCGTGCCGGCCCAGTGGGGCTTCGCGGCCGCGGCGTCCACCGCCGATCTGCGCAGGGCCGACGCACTGGCCGCCAACGCCGAGACGTGGACCCACTACAGCGGCTGGTGGGTGTTCGACATGACGATGCTTGTCATCTTCGGCGGGCTGGCGGCGGGGTTCACCCGGTATCGGCTACGGCCGCCCGGCAGGAGCTGACCGCGGGATCGCCGAGCGTGCACTCAGCGCCTAAATATGGCCGTGAATTAGCGTTGAGTGCACGTTCGGCGAAAATGTTGCGGAGGCGGAGCGCCACCAATTGGCACCGCGTTGTTACTCCCAACCTGTCGGAGGCCCCTGCCGCGGGTTAACGTCGGATCATGGGGCCAGACACGACAAATAGTGCCGAGCATCTGCGCAACGCTTTGGACGGGCGTTGGCGTGACGTGCGAAACCAGCTGCGGGCCACGCTGACAGAGGAGCTGTTCCGACCGCACTGCACACCGAACACTCTGATCGCCCGCACCAAGGTGGCCGAGCAAATAAGGATCATGGCCGCCTTCGGTGCGGCTGCCGACAATTTCCGCAAAGAGCACGGCGGCACCGGTGACATCGGTGCGGCGATCACCATGATCGAGATGCTCGCGATGTCGGACCTGTCGCTGATGGTGAAGGCCGGCGTGCAATGGGGCCTGTTCGGCGGCGCCGTGGAGAATCTGGGCACCGAGCGCCATCACGAGGCCTACGTGAAGAAGATCATCAGCCTCGAGTTGCGCGGTTGTTTCGCGATGACGGAGACCGGTCACGGCAGCGACGTGCAATCACTGGAGACGACCGCGACGTACGACACCGCGACCGAGGAGTTCGTCATCAACTCCCCCACCCCGACGGCGCGCAAGGACTACATCGGCGGAGCCGCCGAAACCGCTACCATGGCAGCGGTATTCGCACAACTGATCACCACCGAAAAAGGCGAGCCGGTCAGCCACGGCGTGCACTGCTTCATGGTCCCGATCCGCGACGCCGACGGCAATGACCTGCCCGGAGTGACGACGTCAGACTGCGAGTACAAGGGCGGCTTGCCCGGCGTCGACAACGGACGCATCGTGTTCGACCATGTCCGCGTCCCCCGGGTGAACCTACTGAACAAGTACGGCGACGTGGCGCCCGACGGCACGTACAGTTCGCCGATCGAAAACCCCAACCGCCGCTTCTTCACCATGCTGGGCACGCTGGTCCGCGGACGAATCACCGTGGGCGGCAGCGCGGGCGCCGCCGCTCGGGTTGCCCTGGACATCGCGACCCGATACGCCTTGCAGCGCAGGCAGTTCCAGGCGCCCGGCGAGGATGGCGAGGTGCTGGTGATGGATTACCTGGTGCACCAACGCCGCTTGTTTCCCCTGATCGCGAAGTCATACGCGCTGCAGTTCGCTCAAAACGAGCTGGTTAGTAAATGCCACGACATTCAGACTGCCGACGCCCCGGACGCCGAGGAGCAGCGCGAACTGGAGGCCCGCGCCGCAGGGCTGAAGGCGGCCAACACCTGGCATGCCACCCGCGCCATTCAGGAGGCCCGCGAGGCCTGCGGCGGTGCGGGTTATATGGCCGAGAACCGGCTGATCGCGCTGCGGGGTGACACCGACGTGTTCACCACCTTCGAGCGCGACAACCACGTGCTGATGCAATTGGTGGCCAAGGAGCTACTGACGGCTTACGCCGACGACATCCGCAGCATGAGTCCGGTCGAATGGGTGCGTTTTGCGGCCAGCACGGTCGGTGACCAAGTCATCAAACGCACTGCGGCAGAAACGATTATCCAAACGATCGTGGATGCCCGCCAAGACAGCAAGGAAGAGGGCAGCCTATTCAACCGCGGCACACAGATCAAGATGTTCGAGGACCGCGAAGAATATCTCCTGGCATCGGTCGCGCGCCGGCTGCAGGCCAAATCCAAGGAGATGTCAGAATTCGACGCCTTCAACGCAGCGCAAGATCACGTGCTGCACGCCGCGACCGCGCACATCGACCGGGTGGTGCTCGAAGCGTTCGTCGCGGGGATCGACGCGTGCCCGAACGAGGAGGCGCGCGAGGTGCTGGGAATCCTGTGTGATCTGTACGCGCTCTCGGTGATCGAGGATGATAAGGCGTGGTACATCGAGCATCGGTACTTATCCACCGAGCGGGCCAAGGCCGTCACCCGGGGTATCAACGATCGGTGCCGCGCGCTGCGCCCGCATGCGCAGACCCTCGTCGACGGTTTCGGGATTCCAGAGCCGCTGCGCTACGCCGAAATGCTCCACCCGGAGAACCTGCCGGCCTGAAACTGACGCAATTGTCGTAACTGGCTGTGCCGCAATTTTATTGGTGAGGAACCTTGCCGAGCGGCTGCAGCTTACCGTCGGGACCGATGCGGAATTGCACCGTGCCAATACCTTTCGGGCAACACTGCTCTTCGTTGCCGACCAGCCATTGATACTGAACGGTGACGGTGTCGTCGCCGGTGGGCAGCACGGTGATGTAGGGCTTCGGGTTCGGCGTGGCCGGCCCCAAGGGCCTGTCGTGGTCGAAGAACAGCAGCTGCTGGGGAGTCGACTCGCTGGCGATAGTGGGGATGATCTGCACCCAGTACAAGCGGCAGTTTTTGGTGTGCCCGCGGGCGATCTCGACCCAGCTTGATTTGGGAACCTCCACCGGGACCGCGGCGATGGCGCGCCGCACCGTGTCGGGCGTCGGCCCGTCGGACTCCTTGCAGGTGTCGACTCGCGAGGCAGGCGGTGTGGTCGATTTGCCGCCGCACGCCGAGGCCAACAAAAGCAGCACAATCACATACATGCGACGCACATTGTGAGCTTAACGAAAACTGTGAATGTCCCCTTTGTTTCGTCAAAACCAACCCCATGGCCAAAGATGTCGACCGGACGCTGTGCGAAATTGCCGCCGAGCACGGCAACCTTGACCCGGACGCGGCGGAAGCCTACGTCCGGTCGTTGAGCGCCGACAGGCGCTGTCACCGCGACGTCTACTAGCGTCGCCCGGCACGCCCTCGCCGGACGCGTAATGTGACCGAAACGTCCTACACCCGCGGCTGAAACATCCTCATCGCACCATTCACTCAGGTAGTTGCGTCGAGGAGGGAAGTGCGCGTGGCTCGGGAGTGTGAAGGGCCCGTCAGGGACGCCGTGACAGCTGTCTGCCCGCGGCGGTGTCGGCTGCGGAACGGCGCTGGCGGCGATGATCTATTCCAGGACCAGGACTCGGCACGGGACCGGGTCGACTGGGCGGGGCTGCCGATCAACCTCGACTTCGCGTTCTCCCAGCAACAGCGCGACAAGGTGTACGCGCAGCACCTGATGCGCAAGCGCGGGTCCCAGCTGCGACGACGGATACACAACGGCTCGCGGCCGTGCGTCTGCGAACTCGCCGAAGACGACAACCTGGCCAGCCACTAGGCCTGGCAACGGCCTAATTCAGTCAACGTCGACGTAGATCGTCTGGATTGCGTTGCCGCCGTAGCCCAGACGATTCCATTCGGGTTGCTCGGGTTGGGTGTTTCCAGCCAGGTCGGTGGCCCGTGCCCGAACCGTCACCGGTCCACAGACATCACACTGGGTGAACAGCTCCCACCATTGCCAGCTGTGTCGGCGGCGTTCGCCGACCAGTCGGGCCGACTGCCATGGACCCTCGCCGACGGAGACGTCGACGTGGTCGATTGGAGCGGCGCCCGACCAGGCCACGCCTCGCACGACGATTTCCCCGGCCTGCACTGAAGCACCATCAGTGGGTTCGGCGATCAACGCGCGGACGCGCTGCTGGCGGACGGGCTCGCGGACGATGGCGCCGTCCCGCTCCCATTCGTAGCTGTACCGCTTGGTCTGGAAAAACCCCTCGAACGGGCAGCCGATCACATCGACTTCCGTCAGCCACTTGACTGACGCCACCCCGTACCAGCCCGGAACGACCAGCCGGACGGGACGGCCATGCTGCAGCGGCAGCGGTTCCCCGTTCATCGCGTAGGCGACCAGCGCACCGGATTCGCGTGCGTCGTCGACCGACAACGCGCGCTCGAATCGCACGGGCGACGTTGCGCCGTCGACAAATCCCCGGTCGGCACCGCGACACACGACCTCTTGGGCGCCTGCCGTCAACCCTGCCCGGTCCAGAACCACCGCCAGCGGCACGCCGGTCCATTCCGCGGTGCTCACCGCCCCGAACTGCCACTGCTCACCGGGGACTGGCGGATCGAAACGAACTCGGCCATTGCCGGCGCATTCCAGTGTTGCAACCAGCGACTGCTTTGGCAGGTTGCGAAGATCAGTTAAGCGAAACCGCAACGGCCGCTCAACCATTCCGGTGACGCTCAACTCGTAGTGCTCCGGATCCAATACCGGCGTTGTGAAATGGTTGCGGACGTAGAAGTGGGCAGAGGGCATAACGACACCGCCGATCAGCGCCGCAAGTGAGGTCTCGCAGTTGAGCGGATCTTCCCGGTGCACGGCCAGGCCTGGATCGCCGCCATGGGTCACGACCGGTAAACCGGCGGCCGCCCACGCGCACATCCCGCCGGCCAGATTTACCGCGTCGAAGCCCGACTGGCGAAGTGATGCGGTCACCGCCGCGGAACGCCCACCGGACCGGCACACCACTACGATCCGACGGTCGCGAGGCAGTTCATGTTGTCGAGTACGCACGCGACCGACCGGCAGCAGCATCGCGGTCGGCGCGTGCTCGGTACACCATTCGTTGAACTCTCGCACGTCAAGCAGCAGGGCGCCGGCGTCCACCATGGCTTTGGCCGTGTGGGGGCCGGTCTGTGGTGTCTCATCGGCGACCTCATCGCCGCACGCAACCGGAAAGCCGGCGTTCTGCCACGCGGCGAATCCGCCAATCACGTCAGAAACGTCGTCGAAACCCGATGCCCGCAGCATGCTTGCGGCCACCATAGAGCGGTAGCCGCTGGCGCAGTAGACGACCAGCGGGACCGTCGGATCAAGATCGGCGAAGGAATCCGTCAGGGTCGGCAACGGCATCGTCAGGGCGCCGGGGATGATGCCCCCCGCAGCTTCCTGGGGGCTGCGAACATCCACCAATTGCAAATGGGGCTGTAAGCCGCGTAATTCGGCGAGCTGGCCAATGCTCAATCGAGAAGTGGTTTCGACGAGATCCGGCCGTTGCGCGAAAACCCCCGCCAGATCACGTAACTGGCCGACGACACGATCAAAACCCACGCGCGAAAGGCGGATCTTGGACTCACGCGCCAGTGCTACATCGCCGACCAGCACGATGTCGCGGTCGGGTGACAAGACGTTGCCGGCCCATTCGGCGAAGCGTCCCTGCAGACCAACGTTGACCGCTCCGCGAAGATGCCGCAGCGCGTAGTCATCCGGCTCCCTGCTGTCCAGCAGGATGGCGCCGGCTTGGGCATGTTTGCACACGTCATCGATGTCAAGCAATGACGGTAGGTTTCCGTCGAGAAGCGGGCGCACCTGGCGATTACGGTGAGCAGCAAAATGAAAGTAGCGCGGCTGCACTGGCTGCCCCTCAGTGACCGTCGCGACGAACTGGTCCACATCGACCGCCTGTACGGCATAATTGGCCTGCCGCTGCTCGCCGATCGTCGAACTGGTCTCGTTCGACAGCCGTTTGCCGCACATTGATCCGGCACCGTGGGCGGGAAACACTCGCGTCGCATCGGGTAGCTTGAGGAGTTTGTTGTGCAACGACCCGTAAAGGGTGGTGGCCAGCGCATCCGCCGATACGCCCGAAGCCACGAAAAGGTCTGGGCGGCCGACGTCACCAACGAAAAGCGTGTCACCGGTGAGCACGCCATAGGGCACCTCATCGCCGGCGTGCTCATAGACCACGACGCAAATCGACTCGGGAGTGTGACCGGGTGTCGCGAGAATTTCCAGGGTCACATCGCCCAACGAGATGCGCTGCCCGTCCGCTAAGGGCTCGACGGGGAACTCGACGTCGGCGCCCTCGCCGAACGAGATTTGTGCTCCGGTGGCTGCGGCGAGCTCCAGGTGGCCGCTGAGAAAGTCGGCGTGGATGTGTGTCTCTATTACCCGTTCGATGCGAAGCCGGTGCCTGGCCGCTTCAGCTAGGTACTCGTCGACATCGCGCCTAGGGTCGACGACGACCGCGCGCCCGGTGGTCTCATCACCGATCAGATAGGAAGCGTGCGACAAACAGTCCAGGTAATGCTGGGTGAAGATCATTGCTGTTAACTCTTTTCCGATTGTGTCACCGGTTACGCGGAGTGGGCTGCCCATACACGGCCACCACGACGGTGCGGTCCAGGCTGTTGTCTGACCACACCCCGATGGCGGTGTTGGCGCAATCACGGATGATCGTCATGTCGTCGGGGTTGTAGTACCACTGGTTGACCAGTTCGAGGCTGCTGATGGACATCGCCGGGTTGATCGCCACCGTCTCGGCGGCTTTGCCGTTGAATCCGGCGGCGTTGGCACGGTCCTGCGGCGTCGATCCGTCGGATCCGATGTCATCGTTGATGTTTCGGTTGTTGATCATGTCTTCCGCGTGCCATTCGGCGGCCAGCGTCAGCGCGTTGTTCCGGATGACGTCGTTCGTGCAGCCGGCCTGGTGCTGCAGGGTATAGACAGCGGAGACGACGGCGCTGTTGAGCCGCTTGTTGTCGGCATGTGCAACGGGGCTGGCCAATGCTGCTGTGCCCGAAAGGAGTACCGCAATGGGTAACATGCGGCCGGCACGCCACCACTGGACGGTCATGTCATCCCTCCAATCACACGGGATCGAAATGCGAGACCATCCAATGGCCATTGACCTTGTCCAATGTCGTTCGGATGACGGGCTGAGTGTCGGTGGGAGCGCCCTCGCCAATGGTCACCGTTTGGTTGACGAACAACAGGACAACCGCGTGGTTTGCGGTCGTCGAAATGGGAGCCACTGCACTCACTTTCGCAACCGCAGTGATGTGCCTTTCTTTGGCGCCCGGAATCACGACTTCGCGGGTCAGCGCGGTGTAGGCGTCCTTAAAATCGCCGGTCAGCCGTTCCCGCGCCGCACCGAGGTCCTTTTCTACCGAGTCCGCCTTGTACGACAGCAGCGCGACCGTGTCTTCAGCGGCGGCACGCACCGATTCGGCGCGTGCCCGGGCAAGATCATCGGCTGCGCCGTCCACCCATTTGAAGTAACCCAACGCCAGTGCCAGCAGCATTGCGAATCCGGGCAACAGGCCAAAAGCGAGCACCCGAGACCAATTGATCCGGCGCCGCTCCCGCGTAGTCTCGGGCTTGTCATCGGCGGCCTTACCGGCCACCGATTCGCTAGTTTCCTCCGAATCTTGGGCGCTGCGCTCTAAGTCTCGCGCGTTGGCATCGATTACTTCCTCATCGCGAGTTGCGGTTTCGTCGAGTGTCGTCATGGCACGAACACCACGTTGGACACCTTGGCGTCGTCACCCACCGAGCGCACCTCGATTCGCATCCGCCATTCTCGCGGCGCCTCCTCTCCACCGGCGGTGCGTGATTTCACCGCGACGGCCACTAACACCTGCGCCGAATCGCTGCGCTGAGATTCCAGACCGGCATCGGTAACCGTGCCTTGTGATTTCGACTGCGCTGCCTTGACGACTTCGATGAACGGCTTGGACCGCTGCTCGAAATCGTCGCGAAACGCTCCGGTGGCCAATTCCAGGATCCGCTGAACGTCGGCGTCGACCTGGGTGTAGTCGATCGTCGTGAGGTCCACAGCGCCCTGACGAGCGGTCTGGATGAAAAGGTCGCGGCGGGCTTGGGCCTCGTGCTTTTCGTAGGCGCGGTAGCCGAGCCAGCCGGCCAATCCGGTCAGTGTCGCAACGATTAGGGTGCCCGCCACCAACGCCGATCCGGTGCGTGAGAGCGGCCGACGGGTGATCAGGTGCCGCCAGCGAGCGACGCGGTCTGTCGCTGGTTTGCCGTCGGTCTCGCGGGCGTCGTCGATGTTGGTGACGTCGTCTTCGGTTGTCTTTTCGACTGTTCCGTCGGTTTCGGGGTTATCGGGCTCGCCGGCCATGGTGCTCCTCACTCTGCCTCGGATTGGGTATATCGGACCGGGCCTGCTTACGGTGGCGGTACTAGGAGGGACTGCCAGTTCTTCGCACGCGGGTGCGCCAAGTCGGACTCCGTGTAGCGGTGCCCGTCGGGACCGATGTAATCGCCGGTCGCCGAGTCATAGGTCGCGACCGCGAGCGGCGGTGGCGACGGCACCGGCGGTGCGGTGCCCCGCGGTGGCGGCAATCGCGGATCTTGTCCTGGCGGATACATCGGAACGCCCTGCCCGCTGGTGGTGGCGTTCGGGTCGCCCTTCCAGTTGTAGCCGTCGTTGAGCGGCACGTAATCTTCGTCGCTTTCGCACAGCTCGACGGTGGGCGCACGCTTCCATGGCTTGGCCTCACACGGGATATTGCGCACCCCACGGACATTGAACTCCGAGTTTTGCGGCACACGGCAAAACAGGTCTGCCGCCGGGCGGTCCGGAGCGTCGACGCTGGCAGGCGAGCGGCGCTGGGTTGGCGGCAGATAGCCCGTTGTGCACGGCGGCGGCAGGTTGATGTTCAGGTTGAAGTCCAACTGGGCGCCCCGGTACTCCTGTTTGGTGTTGGAGCTCGGTACCACGATCGCCGCCATGGCCGCGATCCCTTGCGGCAACAGCACCAGTAATTGCTCGACATCGTGTCGGTAGACGACGGCGATATCACCGAGACTCACCAGGTTGGCGAACAGCACCGGCACCGCAGGTGCCACCCGATCGAATAGCGCGCGACCCTCTTCCAGCCCAGAAGCGCCTTGTGTCAGCAGGTCTCGCACGGCCGCATCCTGCGCCTTGAACTGCGCCATGATGGCTGCGGTTCGATCGGCCCAGGTAGCGATCGCCCCCGAAGTCTGGACCTGAGAGTTCAGCACCGGCGGAGACTGATCGATCAGGGTCGCGAGCGGGTCGACGGTCCGGCCTCCCGCGATGGCTAATGCCGTCGACCCGTCGACGATACGAGACAACTCGGGCCCGAGGCCGCCGACCGCCCGGTTGGTCTCGTCGATAACCGTATGCAGGTTATCGCGCGGAATCGCCTGCAGTGCACGGTTGGTCAGGTCCAACAGATGCCCGATGTCGACCGGCACATCGACGCGGCCGGCAGGAATGACGTCCCCGGCACGCAAGGGCCGGGACTGCACGCCGTCCTTCCCGGGCTGCGGAGTCAGTTCAATGTACTGCTCACCGATCGCCGAGCGGCTGTGCACCGAAGCTTGGACGTCAGAGGGCACCTTGACGCCCGATCTCATCGCGAGCACCGCACGCACTCCGGTGGCGGTGACATCGACCGACTTGACCTGGCCTACGTCGGTTCCCCGATAGGTGACAACCGATGTCTGATAGAGCCCGCCCGATTCGGGCAGGTCGACCGTGACGCTGTACTCCCCGATCCCAAACAGCGTCGCGGGCAGCTTCATAAAATTGAAAGCCATTGCGCCGCAGGAAAGTACCGTCACCAGCGTCAGTACCGACAACTGGATCCACGTCCGACGATTCAGGCGCAGCACTAATACCCCCCGAAGTGATATGGAAAGGTCAGCGGATTGCCCGCCGTCACCGGGCTCGGCTGCATCCCGATCGTGCGTCCCCACTGCAGCTCGAGCTGGGTAAGGTTTCCTTCCCACCGGGAGCCGGTGAAGATCCCCTGGTCTATTCGGCTCAGCGTCAGATCAACGACCAGAGTGAGGTTGGCGTAGTCGCCACGGAACCAATTCCTGGCGGTGGATGCCGGCCAAGGATAAGCCACCAACCCGTCCAGACCCCTGGTGAGCGAAGGCCCGGCATCGGCGAGTGACCTCAACACCGGCGCGATGTTGCGCAAGTTGTTCACCAGAGATTCCTTGCTCTGGTGGATGGTATCGGCCGCGATCGCGCTGAACTTGCCGAGTTGATCGACCGCATCGGCGATCTTGGTGCGCTCCTCGGCCAAGACCGACAGTGCTTTTGGCACAGTCGTCAACGCCTTGTCGACTGCGGCATCCCTCGCGGCAAATTGGCGCGCCAGGGAATTGAGGTTCTCCGCGGCCGCAATGATGTCGTCGGTCTGGGCATTGGTGCCGGCGATGAACTCGTCCAGCTGGTGCAGCAGGCTGCGCATGTCGTTTTCCCGGCCGGCGAATGCTTTGGCGACCGCTTGATTGATTTCCTGCAATTGCCCGATGCCGCCGCCATTGAGCAGGATCGACACTGACGCCAACGTCTGCTCGGTGGTCGGATACATGCTCGCGCGCGACAACGGGATGACCGACCCGTTGGTGAGTTGGCCGACGGGCGGCTCGTCCTTGGGCGCCGCGAGCTCGATATGCATCGAACCCAGCAGACTGGTCTGGCCGAGTTTCGCCGTCACATTCGCCGGCAGGTGCACATCGCCTTTGATCCGCATGGTGACCAGGGCGTGCCAGTCCTGCAACTCGATCTTCGTGACGTTGCCGACGTTGACGTCGTCGACCCGAACCCGGGTGTTTTCTTGAATCGTTACCACATCGGGCATTTGGGCCTGGATCGTGTAGGAGCCGGGTCCGCCGCCAGCGGTGCCGGGCAGGGTAAACGAATTCAAACCCTTGAATCCACACGCCGGAAGCGCGGTGATCGACAGGATGCCGACTGCGGCGGCGATCGCCCGTCTCACGATGGCCCTGTCGGAAGCATCAGGTTCTGCAGTACTTGGGTCGAATTCATCAGAGTGCCGGGCGGGGCCTCGACGGATTGGGCCGCCTCGGCAGGCGCGGGTTGCGGCTCGTCTGCCGGCGGCGCCGCGGGCGGTGGTTGAGGGGGTGTATAGCCGGGGCGAAGCCAGTCCTCGCTGTAGGTGATCTCGTTCGGCCTGGCCTGGGTTCCGACGAACGGGTTGATCCCGACCGGAATGTAGTTGTAAATGCGGTTTTTGATGATCGGGATGATGTATTGCAGGCAAAGCTTTGACACCCTGTCCAACCGGTACCGGGAGGCGGCTTCGATGGAGCTGCAGATCCACTGCGGGATGTCGGCGAAATTGTTCAACGCCATGATGCCGGTCATCGCGCTTTGCGCCGGCTGGTAGATGTTCAGGAAGTTCTGGAACACGGTCGGGGCGATATGCAGGATCTGTTTGATGTCACCGCGGCTGTCGTTGAGCGCGGTCGTGATGGAACTCAGCCGGTCTACCGTGACACCCATTGCCTCCCGGTTGTCGGCGAGGAATTCGCGCACATCGGTAAGGGCACCATCCAAGGCCTTCACCGCATCGGCGACTTCGTTAGGCGTGTTCGACAACACGGTGGTCACACTGGCCAGGTTGTGGTTGAACGAGGCCAGCAGATCGCTGCTGGAGTACAGCGCCGACACCAGCAGCTGCAGATTGCGCGCCGTGCTGAAGATGTCGTCAGCGTGGTCACCAAGCGCTGAAATCGCTTCGGACAGCTTGATGACCGTATCCCGAGCGGTGTCGCCCTGGCCGCGCAGGTTGTCGGCGGCCGAGTTGACGAATTCGCCGACCGAGTTCACGCCGCCCGGCGTCGTGGGCTGCAGCGCGTCGGTCAGCTTCTCTAGCTGCTTGCGGAAGTCGTCCCATTCGACGGGCACCGCGGTGCGACTCAGCGGAATCGATGCGCCGCGGCTCAACTTGGGGCCGCCGGAGTACGCCGGGACGAGTTGAATTGCCCGGGAAGTCACCAGTGACGGAGACAGGATCGCGGCGCGCGCATCGGCGGGGACCGGATACTGCTTATCGACGGAGAAGGTGACCTTCGAGCTGTTCGGCTGCGGCTCGATCTTGTCCACCACGCCGACTGCGACTCCGAGAATCCGTATCTCATCGCCCACAAACAGGCCGTTGGCCTCCGTGAAATACGCCGAGTAGGTGTCCTTCTCGACGTCATTCCAGAGCTTCCTGCCAACAAGGAAGGAAGCCACGGCCAACGTCACGACCAGCGTGAGCGCCGTCAGCGTTCGAAGGTTGCGTCGAGTCATGTTCACTGCCCCCCGGTTCCGGCGGGCGCGGAAGTCGGCTCAGCAGGTGGACCCGGCGCGGGTCCCGGCGAGGGAGGCTGAGACCACAACGGGACCGGTGCGTTCTCGGGGGGCACGGGTGGAGTGCCGGTCGGTGGGTCCACTGCCTCCGATGGCAGCTTTTGATCGGGATTCAAGAACCGGTCGTACATCCGCGCGTCAATCGTCGGCCCACTGATCTGGCCCGGAATCAGGTTAGCGACATAGGCTTTGAAAAACGGCCCGGAGCCTAGGCATTCACCAAACGACATTGCGTATCGTTTGAAGTTGGGCAGTGTTCGTTGCAGGTCCTCTTTGCGGTTGTAGAGAACCTCCAGCAGGCCATTGAGCTTGTCGAGGGCCGGCTTGAGTTGAGTGCGATTGTCGGCGACCAGGCCTGAGATCTGATGCGAAACCGCCGTGAGGTTGTTCATCAGCGCGTCGAGCGAATCCCGTTCGTCCAGTAGCGCTGCCAACAGAGCGTTGGAGTTCGCGACCAGGCCGGCGATCTGCTGGCTACGTCGGCCGAGGACCGCCGAAACTTTATTGGCGTTACCCAACAGGCTTCTTAGCTGCGCGTCGCGATTATTGAGCGTCTCCGAGAATCGGGCGACTCCTTGCAACGCAGGCCTGAGATCCGGCGGGGTTTCCTTGAAAGTGTTCGCCAATGTCGTTAGAGCCGAGGACAACTGGGCGGTGTCCAGACCGCTGATCGTGGTCGTGAGGTCGCCCAGCGCGTCGGGTAGGTCATAGGGCGAGTGGGTACGTTCCAGCGGAATGGTCCCCGTCAACCTGCCCTCGCCACGCGAGGTGAGTTCGAGCATCTTCGCGCCCAGTATCGTTTCCGTTTTGATCGTTGCTTCGGTACGGTCGCCCAGCTCGATGCTCTTGCGGATGGTGAAACCCACTCGGACCTTGGTGCCCTCCAGGTGGATCTCCGAAACCCTGCCGACGCCCATGCCGGAAACCCGCACCGAGTTACCTACTTTGATGCCACCGGCTTCCGAGAAGTAGGCCGAATAGTCGTTCGTATTCTTGATGAACGGCAGTCTGTTGTATTGGAAGGCGGCGACGACCACGCACGCCAGGACTACGGTACCGATCGCCCCTACCAAGACGGGATTGCGCTGGCCGAGTGGTTTCATTTTGAGTCGCGTCATTGCGGCGTGCACCGCCCGCTGGCCTGCCCGAAGAGCTTGACGAAGATCGGGTTGCCCCCCTTGCCGTTGAGCTTGAGCGACACTTCGCACATATAGAAGCCGAAATAGTCGCCATTGAGACCCTGTCGGGCCAGAACTTGGTAGATGTCGGGCAGGTCCTTGAGCAGTTTGTCGACATACTCTCGGTCCGAGAGCACCTGCGCGGACATGCGGTCGGTCTCGTGCACCACGTCCTTGATCGGCTGGCGCGCCTGGACCAGCAGATCGGTGACCGAGCCGGCAGCCGCATTGATATACGCCAGCCCGGTGGAGATGTCTTCCTTGCGCTTCGCCAGGCCGTCCACCAGTGCGGACAGCTTGTCCAAGCCGTCCGAGAACTCGTGGTCTCTAGCCGCGAAGGTGTGCAGCACGGTGTTCAGATTGGCGATCAGCTCGCCGATCAGCTCGCCGCGGCCGGCCAGGGTCGAGGTCAGTACTGAGGTTTGTGACAGCACCGACGCCAGGGTGCCGCCTTGCCCCTGGAAGATGCGCAGCAATTCACCGGACAAGGCGTTGACTTGGTCGGGATCCAGCGCTCGGAACAACGGTCGGAAGCCGCCGATCAGAGCATCGATGTCGAGGGCGGGCGATGTCCGCGCCAACGGGATAGTCGCCCCCGGAGGCAACCGGCGTGGTGCCCCGGGTCCCTCTTCGAGCGCGAGATACCGGTCCCCGATCAAGTTTTCGTAGCGGACCGCGGCTTTGGTGCCTTCGGCAAGCCGCACGCCTTTGTCGACCGCGAAGCCGACGGTGACCGTGCCGTCGCGATGCAGCGTCAGGTCACCGACCTTGCCGACTTCCACCCCGGCAATGCGCACGAAGTTGCCCGATTTCAGACCCGATATGTTGGTGAAGACCGCTGAATAGCCGGTGCGGTCCTCGAAGCGCAACTGCCCGAAAACCGCGATCAGCGTAAACGTGAAGACCAGGCAGACCGTCGTGAACAGCGCTACGCGGGCGAGGGTGCCGGATAGCTTTCTTCTCATGGTGGTGGCTGCCCCCCGCGGTACCAATAGCGCGGCGGCTCGGGCGGGTTCTTGGTAGTTGGGAAGTAATTGGCCCACCACGGATTACCGACCCACGGGGTGGTGCGGATCTCGTCCGGCGCGGCGCCCCAGCCGGTGTCGGTGATCAGCGCCCGCACCGGGAAATTCGCGCTCGGGTCCGGTAGCGAACCACAGCTGGGTCTGCCCCCCGGGCCGCCCGTGGCATTGACTTTGGGAAGGTGTTTCGGGTACCGGTACGGGTCGTCGCCGAAAAGCAGAGCGGCGTCGAGTATCACCGAATAGCCGTTGCCTCCCAGCGCATCTCGGCCGCCATGATCCACGTACCATTGCGCGCCCTGAAAAAGGCACGTGTAGGTCGGCGAGTACTTGTTCAACAGCGCCGTGGTCGGATCGAGCAGATTGAACGACTCGACGATGTTGGATTCGTTTCTCCCGATGACGCCGATGCCGGCCTGGCTGAAGCCCACCGCCGATAGCAGCAACGTGTCGAGCGACCGCTGGCCATCGGTGAGGGTGCTGCTGGTGGTCGTTGCGGAGTCGAGGATGGACAGAATGTCTTGTGCCGCATCGGAATAGATGGCGGTCGTTTTGCCAAACAACTGCCAGTCTTTATGAATCGTTGCCATCCGTGGGTTGACCGTCAGCAGTAGGTTGTTCGCGTCGGTGATCGCCTGTCCGAGCCGGGCGCCCTTACCGCGCACCGATTGTGCAAACGCGGACAAGATCGCGTTGAGCTTCGCCGGGTCAAGCGCCTGGACCACCGACTGCAGATTCTCGAAAACTGTGTTTACTTCCACGGTGACGTTGCGGGAATGCAGCACCGCACCGGGCTTGAGCGCCGTTGAACTGGGATTGTCGGGCACGATCAGGTCGACGTACTTGGACCCGAAGGCGGTGGTCGATTTGATCTCCGCTTCCAGATTGCTCGGCAGATACTTGAATTGGCCTGGGTCCATCTTCAACTGCAGCTGAGCCGCTTTCACGTCGGTGCCGATCGACGCTACCTGCCCGATCTGCACACCCCGGAGCTTGACCTTGGCGCCGGTTTCCATCACCAGTCCGGCCCGGTCGGACACCAGCGTCAGCGGGATGAAGGGTCGCAACTTCCCCGAGAACGATGCAGCGGTCATCGCGACCAGCCCAGCAACCACGATGAACAGCGTCGGTGCCCACCAAATCGGGTCGATCTTGCCGCTGCGTGCCCTGTTCACCGGTTGATGTCGATTGCTCATGCAGTCATCCGGACAGGTTGAAGTTGCCGGACTGCCCGTAAACGGACAGCGAAATCATCAGGCACACAAACGCCGTGACGATCATCGAGGACCGCACCGAACGACCGACCGCCTCGCCTACACCGGCGGGACCGCCTGTCGCGGTGAAACCGTAATAGGTATGCACGACCATCACACCCGCCGCCATGGTCAGCGCCGCCAAGAACGACCAGAACAAGTCGGTAGGACGCAGAAACGTGGAGAAGTAATGCTCGTAAACGCCGCGTGACTGGCCGTAGATATATATGGTGCCGAACTTGGCCGCGAAAAACGACATCACTACGGCGACGGCGTACAGCGGGATGACGACGAGGATGCCGGCGATGATCCGCGTCGACGCGAGATAAGTGATCGAACGGATCCCCATCACTTCCAGCGCGTCGATCTCTTCGTTGATGCGCATCGCGCCGAGCTGTGCCGTCGTACCGGCACCGATCGTGGCGGCCAGCGCCACTCCGGCCGTGCAGGGCGCGATCATCCGAACGTTGAAAAACGCGGACAAAAAACCGGTCAATGCCTCGACGCCGATGTTGGACAAGGTGTCGTAACCCTGCACCGCGACCAGGGCACCGGTGGTCAGGGTGAGGAAGCCGATAATGCCGACAGTGCCTCCAATCACCGCGAGGGCGCCTGTGCCCATGCCCATCTCGGCGATCAACCGCAACAGTTCTCCGGGATACCGCCGTATCGCATCGCCGGTCGAGGCCAAGGATTGCCCGTAGAAGGCGGTCTGTTCACCCAGCCTGCGCGTCGCGCCCACGACCCTGGATCCAATCGTGGCGAACCACGTTGGCTCGCTTGCCGTGTCGCTCATTTGGCAGTCACCTTCACACCGAGCGCGGTGACCACGATGTTGATGAAGAACAATGCCATGAAGGAGAACACCACGGTCTCATTCACCGCATTCCCGACACCGGTGGGGCCACCGCCCACCGAAAGGCCCTTGTAACAAGCGATCAAGCCCGCGGATAAGCCGAACAGGGTTGCCTTGATGAGTGAAATCACCACCTGCGGCAACCCTGTGACGAGTGTCATTCCAGCGATGAAGGCACCGGGAGTGACGTGCTGGACGAAGACCACGAAGATGTAGCTGCCTACCAATCCGGTGACCGCGACCACCGAGTACAGTAGCAACGCCACGAACGTGGCCGCGATGACGCGCGGAACTACCAGGGCCTGAACCGGATTGACGCCGATCACCTTCATCGCGTCGATTTCCTCGCGAATGGTGCGGGCACCCAGATCGGCGCACATAGCGGTCGACCCGGCTCCCGCGACCGCCATCGCCGTAACGACGGGCCCTACTTGCGTCACCGATGCCAGCGCGGCGCCGGCCCCCGAGAGGTCACCCGCGCCGATCTCGACGAGCAAAATATTGAGAACGAAAACGATTAGCACCGTGTAGGGAATCGAAAGCATGATCGTCGGGAAAATTGACACGCGGGCGACAAACCAGATCTGCTCGAGAAGCTCGCGCCAGGCCCAAGGCCCTCGTATCACGGCCACCAACGATTCGATGCTGAGGATGAAAAACTGACCCAGCGCGTTCATCGGCTTTGCGACAGCGGTGCCGTTCATAGGGTCCGCTCAGCCCAACAAGAGTACATAAGGCTCAATCCGATTTTCCATTCCGGTAACGCAATTAACCCCCCTGTAATCGGTCAGCGCCAAAGCAGCGACGCCTCTTACCTGCCGACCGCGATGTCAGGCTCCGCGCATAGACCACGCGGGGAATTTACGGGCAAAACGATGACCGCGTCAGGGTTGCAATCAACCAGAAGAAATCTGGCCGGCTCCTAAAAGTCTCAGCCGACATTCGCTCCGCACAGCGGGACGCGGCACGGTTGAAGCGGTAAACCCCCTGGTAATGGGCGCGCCTAAGGGCCGAGCGCCGACCACGTCGACACCATGGGATGGGTCATGCAGGTGGCGCACGGCGACGATTTGGCCAGCGTCGGGCCAATGGGCCATAACCATTCGAGCGCTTTGTCGGCGGCAATGCGGCGCCGAATTTCGCCGCTTCGCGACTTTCCATCTGCCACGAGCCTAGTGGAATGCGCACGGCCACCGTCCTGTTCGGCTATCGTCAGCCGAACGTCACGGTTCGGACAAATGATGATCAAATCAAGAGTTAGCGTCACGGTGAGCGAAACGCAGCACCTGCAGGAGCATTTCTGTGTGGATACGCTTGCCTGGTGACAGCTACGCCCTCGTCATACTTGGTCCTGGCGTCGCAGCGCAGCGGCAGCACCCTGCTGGTTGAATCGCTGCGGGCGACCGGCGTGGCCGGCGAGCCGCAGGAGTTCTTCCAGTACCTGCCGGCCACCAGCCAGGCACCCCAGCCACGGGAGTGGTTCGCCGGCGTCGAGGACGAGTCGATCCTGCGCCTGCTTGACCCGCTCGACGTTGGAACGCCGGACCTCGCGCCGGCTGAAATCTGGCGTGACTACATCCGCACTGTCGGCAGAACGCCGAACGGGGTGTGGGGCGGCAAGCTGATGTGGAACCAGACTCCACTGCTGCTCAAGCGCGCGAAGAATTTGCCGAATCGCAGTGGCGACGGGCTGCGAGCGGCGATCCGCGACGTGGTGGGTGAGGAACCGCTGATCATCTACGTCCACCGGCCGGATGTGGTGTCGCAAGCGGTGTCGTTCTGGCGTGCGGTGCAGACCCGGGTGTGGCGGGGTAGGCCCGATCCGGTCCGCGATGCGCGCGCCACGTATCACGCGGGTGCGATCGCCCACGTCGTCACCATGCTGCGTGCTCAGGACGAGGGGTGGCGGAATTGGTTTGCCGAAGAGGACGTCAAGCCCATGGATATTCCATATCCGGTGTTGTGGCGCAATCTTACTCAGGTGGTGGCGTCCATCCTCGAAGCGTTGGGGCTTGACCCACGACTGGCGCCTGAGCCGGTGCTTGAGCGTCAGGCCGACCTGCGCTCCGATGAGTGGGTGGGCCGCTATCGGGCCGATGCCGAGAAATACGGCCTGCCAACCTGATCCCCCGTCCAAGTCACACCCTAGACTCACCGCGATCTAATCACTTGGTCGTCTCGTGCGGCCACGTAACCATTCGGGGTAAAGGGCGTGCCCGATGGGAGCCACCATTGACGACAGAGGAGCAGTCATCGTGGGTCAACGCGTGCCGAATGGGGGGCGGAAGCCCGACACCGCGCAAGGGGCGGGCTGGCCGGCGCGACTCGGCTCGGTTTCGGTGGACTGGTGGGCGACTGCGGTGGCGGGCGTGATCGTCGCGTTGGCAGTGGCCGACGTGCTGCCGAAGATTCCGTGGTGACCGGCGTGAGCACAGTTCGCGTCGAGCCCGACGAGACGTCGGCGCAAGCCACTTTCACCAGCACCCGTCCGCACGACTACGTGCCGGGCATTCTGCTCCTGATCGGGGTGGGGCTGCTGGGTAAGTACGTGCAAGTGTGGTGGAACACACTGGCCAAACACCATCACTGGACCGTGCCCGACATCGAATATTTGTTGTGGGCGATCGTGATCGGGCTGCTCATCACCAACACGGTCGGCCTGCACCGGGTATTCCGGCCGGGCGTACAGACCTATGAATTCTGGCTGAAGGTCGGGATCGTGGCGTTGGGTTCGCGATTCGTGCTGGGTGATATCGCCAAACTGGGCGGGATCAGCCTGGTGCAGATTCTGGTGGACATGGCGATCGCCGGAACGATCATCATCGTCGTCGCACGGGCATTCGGATTGTCGGGAAAACTCGCCTCGCTGTTGGCGATAGGTACATCGATCTGCGGTGTGTCGGCCATCGTCGCGGCCAAGGGCGCGATTCGGGCCCGCAACTCCGAAGTGAGCTACGCGATCGCGGCGATCCTGGCGTTGGGCGCGGTCTCGCTGGTCGTGTTGCCGCCGCTCGGGCATGCGATCGGGCTCACTGACCACGAATTCGGTTTGTGGGCAGGGCTTTCCGTGGACAACACCGCCGAAACCACGGCCACCGGATACTTGTATTCCGATCACGCCGGTAAGATCGCGGTCCTGGTCAAGTCCACCCGCAACGCGCTGATCGGTTTCGTCGTCCTGGGGTTCGCACTGTATTGGGCCGCGCGCGGGCAGGCCGACGAGATCGCGCCCGGCGCGAAAGCGAAGGCCGCCTTCATCTGGGCCAAGTTTCCGAAATTCATACTCGGCTTTCTGGCAGTCTCGGCGATCGCGACCGCGCACTGGCTGAGCAAGGGACAGACCGCCAACCTCGCCAACGTGTCGAAATGGGCATTCCTGCTCACCTTCGCCGGCGTCGGGCTCAACACCGATATTCGCCAGATCGCACGCACCGGGTGGCGCCCGCTGGTGGTCGCGATCATCGGGCTCACCGTGGTTGCTTCGGTCTCGCTGGGAATTGCGCTGCTTGCCTCCCGGGTATTCGGTTGGTATGCAGGCACTTAAGCCGGTTATGGCAAGACCCTTTAGCCGACGTTAGTGCCACCCTCGGCGATCCGGCGCACGGCGTTGAGGAAGACGTCGATTTCCTCAAAGGTGTTGTAGAAGGCAAACGACGGGCGAACGGTGGCTTCCAGGCCGAGGCGACGCAGGATGGGCTGTGCGCAGTGATGGCCGGCGCGCACCGCAATGCCTTCGGCGTTGAGGGCTTTACCTATCTCGAGCGGGTCGTGCCCCGCCAAGACGAACGACAGCACGCTGACCTTCTCAATTGCGGTGCCCACCAGGCGAACACCCGGGATGGCGGCCAGGCGCGGCGTCGCGTATTCCAGCAGCGCGTGCTCGTAGGCCGCGATGCGGTCGACGCCCAACCGCTCGACGTATCTCAAGGCTTCTCCGAGCCCGACGGCATCGGCGATATTGCCCGTGCCTGCCTCGAACTTGCTCGGCGGTCCTTGATAGAGCGAACGTTCCAGGGTGACGTCGGCGATCATGTTCCCACCGCCCTGCCATGGCGGGGTCTCGGTGAGCGCTTCCTCGGTCCCGTAAAGCACACCGATCCCGGTGGGGCCGTAAATCTTATGCCCGGAGAACACGAAGAAGTCAACCCCGAGCTCGCCGACATCGACCGGTATGTGCTGAATGGACTGGGCACCGTCGATAAGAACTCGCGCGCCGTAGCGGTGGCCCAACTCGACGATCTGTTCGACAGGTGTCACGGTGCCCAGTGCGTTCGAAACCTGGGTTGCGGCAACCAATTTTGTCCGCGGTCCCAGCAGACCCTCGAATTCGGACATCAACAGGTTACCGGCGTCGTCCACCGGTGCGACCTTCAGCATTGCGCCCGTTTTCTGCGAAATTAGCTGCCACGGAACGATATTGGCGTGGTGCTCCAAATGGGTGATCACGATCTCGTCGCCGGGTAGCAAATGCTTACCGCCCCAGGCATAAGCGACCAGGTTGATCGCTTCCGTGGTACCGCGCGCGAAAATGATCTCCTCGGATTTCGAGGCGCCGATGAAGCGCCGGACCGTGTCGCGGGCCTCTTCGTACGCATCGGTGGCCCGGGCCGCCAGTTCGTGTGCGGCGCGGTGAATGTTGGAGTTCTCGTGGGCGTAGAAGTACGCGAGCCGGTCGATCACCACCTGCGGCTTCTGGGTAGTCGCGGCATTGTCGAACCAGATAAGCGGCTTGCCGTGGACGGTCTCCTGCAGGATCGGGAAATCCGCCCGTACCGCGTCGACGTCGAAGATTTCATGCTCGTCGGGAAACTGAGGCGCGCGGTCGTTGGTGAGGAAGTAGTAGTTGTGCTCGTCACCAGCCGGTGCGTTCGGCATCAAAGCGGGCGCGTCAGACCAGCCCAGATCGGTGACCGACGGCGCCTCGGGCAGCCACGACGGCGCGGCAGCGCGCGACGGCGTCGGGACGACCGCCGCGGTGCCGGCCAGCACACCGGGCACGGTGGGCACGATGCCGCTCGGAACGGCGAACGCGCTGAGGCCGGGCACCAGGTAGGGATTCGCCACGGCTTGGCCCGCGTCGGCGGTTGACATCACCGCCGTGGTGTCGGGTGCGTTGCCACGCGGGGCGACCGGCACCGTCTGCGGTAGCCCTTCGGCCGGCCCGGGGGACGTCGGCGCCGGAACGTAGATATCGGTGAGACCGAGCGCCGGTACCGGCGCCGGATACACATCGGCCGCCCCCGCCACCGCCTGCCCGGCCGACGTCACCGCCGTCACGTCCGGCACATTGCCGCGCGGGGCGACCGGCACCGTCTGCGGTAGCCTTTCGGCCGGCCCGGGGGACGTCGGCGCCGGAACGTAGATATCGGTGAAACCGAGCGCCGGCACCGGCGCCGGATACACATCGGCGATGCCCGCCGCCGCCTGCCCGGCCGAGGTCGCCGCCGTCGTGTCCGGCACGCTCCCGCGGGGTGCGACGGGCGCCGACTGCGGTGGGCTGTCGTTACCGGGCCAGATGCTGGCCGCACAAAGCTGGTTGGCCAGCGCGGCCAGCTCCGCTGCGCTGATGGGCAGCTCGCTTTCGGCGTCTACCGAGCGGTACTCACTTGTACTCATGGAACTGGTCCACGGCGACGTCGTCGAGTACGGCCAGCGCATCGTCGGTCAAGACAGCCAACGAGGTGTAGAGGGTGACCAGGTAGGTCGCGATCGCCGACTGGTTGATACCGGTGAACCGTACCGACAGGCCCGGCGCCTGCTCGCCGACCAGGCCCGGCTGGAACAGGCCCACCACGCCCTGGCGTTCCTCCCCGGTGCGCACCAGGATGAACTTGGTCTTGCCGTCCTCCACCGGCACCTTGTCCGAGGGAATCAGGGGAATGCCGCGCCAGGTGATGAACTGCGCGCCGAACAGGCTCACGACCACCGGCGGCACGCCCCGGTAGGTGGCCTCGCGGCCGAATGCCGCGACCCCCAGCGGGTGGGTGAGAAAGAAGCTGGGGACCTTCCATACCTTGGTGATCAACGCGTCCAAGTCGTCCGGCGTGGGAGCGCCCGCCAGCGTCTGGATGGTCTGTTCCGGCGTCACCTGCGCCAGCAGCCCGTATTCCGGGCTGTTCACCAGCTCGAATTCCTGGCGCTCTTTGATGGTCTCGATGGTCAACCGCAGCTGCTGGGCGATCTGATCGTGCGGACTCGAATACAGGTCGGAAACCCGGGTGTGAATGTCAACGAGCGTCGAAATCGTCCGCAGGGTGTATTCGCGGGGACTGGTCTGATAGTCGACATAGGTCTCGGGCAGCGGCTCTTCCGTGCCGGCACCTTCCTCGGCCTTGATCGCCACCTGTTCGGGGTTGACCACCCGGTTCACCCGGTAAAGGCCCGCCTCCACCGGCACCCAGCTGAGCAAATGAAGCAACCAGCGCGGCGTGACGGTGGAGAGCTGCGGGACGGTCTTGGTCGCGTTGGCAAGCTGCCTGGCAGCGAGATCGCCGAGTGCCTGAGACTCGTTTTGAGCCGACGTCATCGTGGTCCCTTCCATGCTGTCGAGGGGTAGCCGGGCCGGGCAGCTACATGATCACCCACCGTGAGCGATCGCGCCCGCCGAGCTTAGGTGACGGGCACCATAGGGAGAAGAATAAAACCAGCGATGAGCCAAACCGGCAAAATGCTCAGATGTCCTATAGTGGGCCTTATGCAACAGGCCACACAGCCGCGCCTCGTCCTTACGCGCCGCTCCGCCGTGGACTGTTGTTGTCGTTGTTGTTGATTTCCTGACGCCTTCTGACGCTGTAGAAATCCTCGCGCTTTGGCCGCTGGGCCGGTGGGCACCACCGCAGGCCGCCGTGAAATGCGCGTTAGCCAAATTCTTTCAGGAAGATCAACCACCCATGACAGTGATGTCCATACCCAAACGCGCGGTGGGGCACGTCGCGACCCGTCGGCGCGTGCTGGTCCGTCCGACCACCCACCTCGCCCACCTGACCCGTTACCGCGGCGGAACCTATTCCCACACTGTGGACACGATCGTGTTCGCCGACGGCAGCAGCGCGCGCACCGATCTCATCCGGCTGAACCCCAACGTGCATGCCTACTCCCTGGACTTCACCGGCATCGCACCGCACCACCCGTCCCGGTACCGCCTCGGAACCTGGGCGACGCTGCCTCACCTGCACACCCGCGGCTACGAGGCTGCGGTGGACTGGATCCTGCGCCGCTCGTTCCCCATGCGCCCCATCGCCGAACTGAGTCGGCAACTGCGCAAGGCGGGCTACCCGCTAGGAGCGGCCCATCTCAACGAACACGAAGCGATCGCGGCGACACAGGCCGCGATTTGGTATTTCACCAACGGTTTGGCCCTCGACACGCGGCCGTTGAACGTGCCGATTGCTGTGCGTCGGGGTCCCGGGCCGGTCATCAGCTTCGAATTCGACGGGGAACCGCAGTTGGGCGGCTACTCAGCCTGGGTGGCGTCCGACGCAGCCGTTGGTTTGAAGCTGCAGAAGTCCGCCAATGGCATTGCCTGGCAGGATATTTCGCGATCTCAAGTGATCGCCGGCCCCGGCACGGGCCACCATCGACGCACCCTGGGCGTCGGCAGCACGCTGTCGGCCAGTAGCCACGGCGGCGGTGGACGTGGCTACCGCTACTACCGGTTGGTCGCGACGACCGAAGCGGACAACCCGACGATCGACCATGTCCGATTCTGGCTGACCGGCGCCCGCCACTACCGCAATGCCGACCGAGTTGTCCACCTCTACAATTATTTGATTACCGGGGCGCGCAAAGCCTTGCGCGATACCGTCGAACCACAGCTAGTCGATACACAAGCAACCGCCCGACCGGAGCTCATAGGACCGTTCCAAGTGCCAATCCCGTTGAGGCTCAGCGTCACCGAAGGACACACACTCGTCGACGGCGACGGTGAGGATATCGACGACATCGTGCAACCGGGAACCGACTTTTACCTGCGTCCCGCATTGGGTACGTCCACGACGACGGTCACCGCGACAACACCGCACAACCTCACCGGGCGGGTGCTGACCGGGGTTGCGTTGGAGGGGGCATCACATCGATTCACACCAATTGCGCTGACCGTACCCACGAACGTGGCCGTCGAGTTCGACATCACCTGGCAAGCTGACGAACCCTGTACCGACATCGCCTAAGGAAGTTTCATGCGCATCGCTGATGACGTCACACAATTAGTCGGCAACACGCCGCTAGTCCGGCTCCGCCGGGTCACTGAGGGCGCTGTCGCCGACGTCGTCGCCAAGCTTGAGTTCTTCAATCCGGCCAACAGTGTCAAGGACCGCATCGGGGTCGCGATGATCGACGCGGCCGAGGAGGCGGGCCTGATCAAGCCGGACACGATCATCCTCGAGCCGACGAGCGGCAACACCGGCATCGCCCTGGCGATGGTGGGTGCCGCACGAGGCTACCGGTGCGTGCTTACCATGCCGGACACGATGAGCAACGAGCGACGAATGTTGTTGCGTGCCTTCGGCGCGGAGCTCGTCTTGACGCCCGGGGCCGAGGGCATGGCGGGTGCCATCGCCAAGGCCGAGGAGTTGGCCAAAAACGACGAACGGTATTTCGTGCCTCAGCAGTTTGAGAACCCAGCCAACCCGGCGATCCACCGCAAAACCACCGCCGAAGAGGTCTGGCGGGACACCGACGGGAAGATCGACTTCTTCGTGGCCGGCGTCGGTACCGGCGGCACTATCACCGGTGTGGCCGAGGTGATCAAGGAACGCAAACCGTTGGTCCAGTTCGTCGCCGTAGAGCCGGCCGCGTCACCGGTGCTATCGGGCGGCCAGAAAGGCCCCCACCCGATCCAGGGCATCGGCGCGGGATTCATCCCGCCGGTGCTCGACATGGATCTGGTGGACGAGGTGATCACCGTCGGTAATGAAGACTCGTTCAACATGGCGCGGCGGTTGGCGCGGGAGGAAGGGCTGCTGGTCGGCATCTCGTCGGGTGCCGCCGTGGTCGCCGCACTGCAGGTGGCCCGGCGGCCGGAGAACGCCGGCAAGCTGGTCGTGGTCGTGTTGCCCAGCTTCGGTGAGCGGTATCTGAGCACGCCGTTGTTCGCAGACCTGGCGGATTAGCCATGCTCGAGGCCATACGCAACGACATTCGGGCGGCAAAAGACCGGGATCCGGCCGCCCCGACCACCCTGCAAGTGATTTTCGCCTACCCGGGCGTGCATGCCATCTGGGGTCACCGGATCAGTCACTGGCTGTGGAACCGCGGCGCACGGCTGGCCGCGCGGACGTTCGCCGAGTTCACCCGCATCGCGACGGGAGTTGAGATCCACCCCGGCGCCGTTCTCGGCCCGGGCCTGTTCATCGATCATGCGACCGGCGTGGTAATCGGTGAAACCGCCGAGGTCGGTGAGGACGTGACCATTTACCACGGCGTCACCCTGGGCGGCAGCGGCCGGGATACCGGCAAACGCCACCCGACCATCGGTGACCGGGTGATCATCGGCGCCGGCGCGAAGGTTCTCGGCGCGATCAAGATCGGCGATGACAGCCGGATCGGCGCCAATGCCGTGGTGGTCAAAGAGGTTCCCTCGAGCGCTGTGGTCGTGGGGGTTCCGGGACAGGTCATCGGCCGCAGCCGTCCCGGCCCCGGCGGTCCGGACGACTCGATGATGCCCGATCTCGTTGGCGTGAGTCTGCAGTCACTGCTCACCCGAGTGACCAAGCTGGAGGCTCGGGTTGACGGCTCACAGACTGGACCCGTCATCCGGCCACCCAACGCCGGAGTCTGGTATGGCGAAGATTTCTCTATCTGATATTCGGCTCACCACGCGCCGGCGCCCGAACGAGACGGCTGTCCTCGGATTCTGCTCCCTTTGGGATCTGCCACTGCCAGCTGTGCCCCTTCGTTGCTCGGCTTCGCCGCCGCGCGCCCGCGGCCTAGGCTCGGCCGATTGCCAACGGGCACAAGCTATCTGTACTGCACAGTTGACATCGCCGCCGCCAGGATCAGACCGTTGAGCTCGGCGAATTATTACTCACGGTGAACTTAACCCATTTGTGGAATGCGTTGTCGCGCTATGCGTTGCACAGTGAGTTAGCACCGAAATCCAAAGGTGGGCCGATGTCTGCTACAGCCGCGCGCCAGCCGCGAACGCCATCATGACCAATTTGCATTTGGCGGTCGCGCTGGACGGCTATGGGTGGCATCCGCACGCGTGGCGATATGCCTTCGCGCACAACACGACCAATGGTGGCCACCTCAGCGGTCGATACTGGAGCACGCTGGCGGGCACTGCCGAGCGTGGGTTGCTCGATTTCTTGACCATCGACGACACCCTCGACGTGCAGCCGGGCCGGCGGCCCGAGGTATCGCCGCGGCGGCTGGCGGGCCGCGCGGATGCCGTGCTGGTGGCCGCACGCATCGCGCCGGTCACGCAACACATCGGATTGGTGCCCGTCGCGACGGTTACCCACACCGAGCCGTTCCACGTGTCGAAAGCGATCGCGACGCTCGACTATGTTTCACACGGCCGGGCGGGCTGGCAGGTGCGGGTGAGCGCCACGGCACACGAAGCCGCGCTGTTCGGACGACGGCCCAACCTCGAGGGTGACGAGCTGTTCGAGGAGGCCGCCGACGCCGTCGAAGTGGTCCGCCGGCTCTGGGACAGCTGGGAGGACGACGCGGTCATCCGTGACGTGGGCTCCGGGCGATATATCGACCGGGACAAGCTGCACTACATCGACTTCGTCGGCAAATACTTCTCGGTCAAGGGCCCGTCCATCACCCCGCGGCCGCCCCAAGGTCAGCCGGTGGTCGCGGCGCTGGCGCACGCGCCGCGGATCTACGAGTTCGCCGCCGCGAACATCGACATCGTCTTCGTCACCCCGCGCGACGACGACTCTCTGCGCACGATCCTGGGTGACGTTGCCATGGCGGAGCGTGCCGCCGGTCGCGCAGTGAAAGTGTACGCCGACCTTCTGGTTTCGCTGGCCGAGGACCCACTGGCACCGAGGGCGGCGATCTCTTCTGACGCGCACGTGTTCGCCGGCAGCATGAGCGATTTGGCTGAGCTTCTGCTTTCCTGGCAGGCCGCCGGGGTGGACGGGGTGCGGCTGCGGCCCGCGGTCAACGCGACTGACCTGCCCGCGATCGTCGACGACCTGGTGCCGCTGCTACAGCGTGCCGGCCGCTTTCGCACTGGCTACCGTGCCGGCGAAACCCTGCGCGAGCGTCTCGAATTAACTTCAGCGCCAAACCGCTATTTGGTGCCGTCGTCATGACCGTCACGCCGCTGTCGATCCTGGACCTCGCGCCCATTAGCGCGGGGTGCGATGCCGCGACGGCGCTGCGCAACACCATCGACCTCGCCCAGCACGCCGAGCAATGGGGCTACAAGCGGTACTGGCTCGCCGAGCACCACTTCGTCGGCGTGGCCAGCTCGTCACCGGCCGTGCTCATCGGTCAGATCGCGGCGGCCACCCAACATATCCGCGTCGGGTCGGCCGCGGTGCAGATCGGCCACACCACGGCGATCGCCGTCGTTGAGAGCTTTGGCATGCTCGACGCGCTCTATCCCGGCCGGATCGACATGGGCCTGGGCCGGTCCGGGCAGCGGCGCACAGAGGCCGCCAGGTCGGCGCCCCCAGAAGCCGCGCCCGCCCCCACGCCCTGGCATGAAGTGGACGGTATTGTCGTGCCCCCTACCTTCGACCCGACGCCGCTGATGAAAAGCGGGCGCATCCGGGCCCAGGCGTCCGCGCTTGTCCAGCGCGGCGCCGAACCCGCAGACTTCACCGAGCAGGTCGCCGACATTGAAGCGATGATCGACGGCACGTACACGGTCGACGGCCACAGGTTGCATGCCGTTCCGGGGGAGAATGCTCAGCTGCTTCCGTGGATCTTCGGCAGCACCAAGGGACAAAGCGCGCAAGTGGCCGGCGCGCGGGGGCTTCCGTTTGTCGCGAGTTACCACATCACTCCCGGCACGGCGCTCGACGCGATCGCGGCTTATCGCCAAGCCTTTCGGCCGTCGGCGCGGCTCGCACAGCCTTACGTGGTCGTTTCGGCCGATGTCGTGGTCGCCGACGACAACGCCACGGCGCGACACCTCGCGTCAAGTTACGGCCGCTGGGTGTATTCCATCCGCAGCGGCCAGGGCGCGATCCCCTATCCAGACCCTGACTTGTGCGAGCCTTTGACCAAAGACCAACTGGCGCTGGTAACAGACCGTACCGCAACGCAATTCGTCGGCAACCCGGACGAGGTCGCCGAGCGGCTGGAGCTGCTGCGCCGGGTTACCGACGCCGACGAACTGGTGATCACCTCCGTGACGCATCGGCACGCCGATCGGCTGCGCTCTCATGAACTGATTGCGAAAAGATGGGGACTGACCGGATGAGCGTTCGAGAAGCCAGGCCCCGCAAGCAGATACACTTGGCCGCCCACTTCCCCGGGGTGAACAACACTACGGTGTGGTCGGATCCGAGCGCGGGAAGCCAGATCGAGTTCGAATCGTTCGTGCATCTCGCCCGAACTGCCGAGCGCGGACTGTTCGACTTCTTTTTTCTAGCTGAGGGGCTGCGGTTGCGTGAACATCGCGGCAAGATTCATGACCTCGACGTGGTGGGCCGGCCGGATACTCTCACCGTGCTGGCCGCGCTCGCAGCGGTCACCGAGCGGCTTGGTCTCGCTGGCACCATCAACACCACTTTCAACGAACCCTGCGAAGTCTCTCGGCAATTCGCGACCCTGGACCACCTTTCGGATGGGCGGGCGGCCTGGAATATGGTCACCTCCTCCGATGCGTTCACCGGGGAAAATTTCCGCCGCGGTGGCTTTCTGGACCACGCAGATCGCTATCAGCGGGCCCAGGAGTTCATCACCGTAGCCCGGAAGTTTTGGGACAGTTGGGCGCCTGACGCGGTGGTTGCCGATGTCGAGGGCGGGGTGTATCTCGACCCGAGCCGAATCCGGGTCGTCGAGCATCGTGGCCCGCAATTCGACGTCCGCGGCGTCGCGTCGCTGCCGGCCGGGCCGCAGGGCCATCCAGTGCTGCTGCAGGCCGGCGACTCGAGTGATGGACGTGACTTCGGCGCCGAGCACGCCGATGCCCTGTTCACGCTGCACGGGTCGCTCGAAGCGGGTCAGCGCTACTACGCCGATGTGAAGAACCGTGCCGCCGCGTACGGACGAGACCCTGACCAGCTGAAGGTGCTGCCGGGGGCGACATTCGCCCTGGGTGACACCCCAAAAGAGGCGCAGGACAACGCCAGGCACGTCCGCGAGCAACAGGTCAGCGGCCCGACGGCGATCGCGTTCCTGGAGCAGGTGTGGGGTATCGACCTCTCGGCATACGACCCCGACGGGCCGCTGCCCGAGGTCGACCCCGTCGAGAATCCGACCATCACCCGGGGACGCGTGCGTCACGGCGACCCGAAGACCGTCGCCCAGAGTTGGCGTGCGCGCGCGGAAGCCGAGAATCTGTCAATCCGCGAGCTGATCATCGAAGTGACCAGCCGCCAGCAGTTCGTGGGAACGCCGACGCAGGTCGCCGAAGAGATCGACCGCCACGTGCAGTTGGATGCCTGCGATGGCTTCATCCTGGTGCCGCACCTGACGCCGCACGGCCTCGACGAGTTCGTCGACAAGGTGGTGCCACTGCTGCAGGAGCGCGGCAGCTTCCGCACCGAATATCGCGGCCGAACGCTCCGTGAGCATCTTGGCTTGTTTCCGGTCACGGGCTGGGCGGCCAGTCAAACCGGCGTCGCGATCGGCGAATGAGAACCGCTGAGCCGGCAGACAGCTTTCAAAGTTCTTCAAGATGCGTTCACCTCGATCAGCGCTACCGTGGCCTGACAGACCAGTCACCGACGGAGGTTGTGATGAGCGATCCCTGCACGCCGCGGATCCCAGCTGCGTTGGCGGCACCAAGTCTGAATCGAGGGGTCGGCTTCACACACGAGCAGCGGCGCCAGTTGGGGCTCACCGGTCGGCTACCGTCAGCGGTGCTCACACTCGATGAGCAAGCCGACCGGGTTTGGCATCAATTGCAAAGCCTGGCAACGGATTTGGGACGCAATTTGCTGCTCGAGCAGCTGCACTACCGCCACGAGCTGCTGTACTACAAGGTGCTGGAAGACCACCTGACGGAACTAATGCCGGTGGTGTACACCCCGACGGTTGGTGAGGCCATCCAACGCTTCTCCGACGAATACCGCGGGCAGCGCGGGCTTTTCCTGAGCATCGACGAGCCAGAGGAGATCGGCGACGCGTTTCGCACCTTCGGTTTGGGACCCGACGACATCGACCTGATCGTATGTACCGACGCCGAAGCCATTCTGGGCATCGGCGACTGGGGCGTGGGCGGAATTCAAATCGCCGTTGGCAAATTGGCGCTCTACACCGCAGGCGGCGGCATCGATCCCCGTCGTTGCATCGCGGTGTCACTCGATGTCGGCACCGACAACGAACAGCTGCTGCAGGACCCGTTCTATCTCGGCAATCGTCACGCCCGCCGCCGCGGCGAGGAGTACGACGAGTTCATCAAGCGCTACATCGAGACCGCGCATCAGATGTTCCCGCACGCGATCCTGCACTTCGAGGACTTCGGGTCGCTCAACGCGCGAAAGATCTTGCAGCAATACGGCGACAAATACTGCATCTTCAACGACGACATCCAAGGCACCGGCGCGGTGGTCGTGGCGGCGGTGTACGGCGGCTGCCATGTCACCGGTACCCCGATGCGCGAACAGAAAGTGATCGTGTTCGGAGCCGGAACCGCCGGCATCGGGGTCGCCGACCAAATCCGTGACGCCATGGTCGCCGACGGCGCCACCGTCGAACAGGCCACCGGGCAGATCTGGCCCATCGACAAGCAAGGTTTGCTCTTCGACGACATGGACGACCTGCGTGGTTTCCAGGTGCCCTATGCCAAGAACCGCCAGCAGCTAGGTGTGGGAGCCGGTGACCGGATCGGACTGGTGGACGCGATCAAGCTGGCGTCGCCCACCATTCTTTTGGGCTCCTCGACCGTGTTCGGTGCTTTCAACCAGGAGGTCGTCGAGGCGATGACCGGCGCCTGCGAACGGCCGATGATTTTTCCGCTGTCCAATCCCACGTCACGGATGGAGGCCATGCCGGCCGATGTGCTGCAGTGGTCTGACGGCAGGGCACTGATCACCACCGGCACTCCGGTCGCACCGGTCGAATACAACCGCACCACCTACACCATCGGACAGGCGAACAATGTGCTGGTGTTCCCGGGTATCGGGCTGGGCATCATCGTCGCGCGCGCCAGACTGGTGACCCAGGGCATGTTGCAAGCCGCGGCGCGAGCGGTATTGCACCAGGCCAGTCCGACCAATCCCGGAGATTCGCTGTTACCTGACGTAGAGAACTTGCGCGACATCTCGGTGGCCGTCGCCGAGGCCGTGTATCAAGCCGCGGTCGACGACGGAGTGGCCACCAAGACACACGACGACGTCCGGGAGGCGGTCCTCGATCACATGTGGCGGCCCGTGTACGACTAGTGGCCATCGCGAGGGCGGTGAAGCCGGGCGAAGTCCCCCGCAAGCGGGAGGTGCCCCCAGGTCGCCACCAACCGACTAGGCACGATATGGCTGCCGCAGCGCCGCACAGGTGAACACAGCTCCCCCGGGAGGACTCGAACCTCCAACCCTTCGGTTAACAGCCGAACGCTCTGCCAATTGAGCTACAGGGGACTAACCCGATCGCCGGACGACTCTAGCGTACTGGCCTGACTGCGCCCAACTGGCAGGGCAGCGGGATCGGGCGCGCACGTACCCAGCCTCGTGAGGCAGGATGGACCCATCGATAGGCGGGAGGAACGTTTTGATCCAGTATGTCGTGGTGCTCGGGCTTGGTTACGTGCTGGGCTCAAGAGCCGGGCGTCGCCGATACGAGCAGATCGCCGGTACTTATCGCGCGATGACCAGCAGTCCGGTGGCCAAGTCGATAATCGAAGGGGGGCGCCGCAAAATCGCGAATCGGATCTCACCGGACACTGGGTTCGTGACCGTCGCCCAGATCGACGAACAGACCGCCGTCATGGGCCGCGAAGCCGAGCGGCCGGCCGACGAAGCCCTTACATCGTCAAATCGTCGCCGCTAACCCGCTCCAGCAGGCTGCGCCGGTAAGCCTCCATGGCGACCAGGTCGCCGAACAGCGCGTGATACTCGTCGCCCTGTTCGATCGGCGACATGCGCTGCAACTTGGACTTCACCTCGGCGATCTGCCGGCCCATCCAGACCTCCTGCAGCCGGGCCAGCACCCCGGCAATGTAGCGCGGCAGCTTTTCGTCGTCGACCGCGACGGCCTCTACCCCCAGCTCGCTGATCAGGGCCGCGGTCAGCTCCGACGAGGCGTGGCGGCGGACCGCGTCGATCCACTCCGCGCCGGTCACGCCCGTCGAGGTGCCACCGGCTGTCTCGATGGCCGCGCGGACTGCGGCGTACCCGGGGTGAGTGAAGCTCTCAACGGTCAGCGTGTCGAATACCGGGCCGGCCAAGGCCGGGTACTGCAGCGCCGACTTGAGTGCCTCCCGCTGTGGCCACAAGGTCGGGTCACGCGGGTCGGGTCGAGTAGCGGCGGGTTGTGCCGCAGCAGCGGCCCGGGGCTGTGCGGCGCGGCGGGGGGCCGTTGATCCGGAGCCGCCCCGGGCCGGGACCTTGGACTTGGCCTGACTGCGCACCCGGTCGATGACTTGAGCCACGTCGTCCCAACCGACCCAGCCGGCGAGCTGGCGGGCGTACTCGTCACGCAGCGTGGGGTCCTTGATCTGGCCCACCATCGGGACGCAGCGGCGCAGCGCGGCGACCCTGCCCTCGGCACTATCCAGATCCATCTCGGCGAGCGCGGTACGGATCGCGAACTCGAACAACGGGGTTCGCCGCGCCACCAGATCGCGCAACGCGCCGTCGCCGGACTTCAGCCGAAGATCGCAGGGATCCATGCCGTCCGGGGCTACCGCGACGAAGGATTGCCCCGCCAGGTGCTGCTCGCCGACGAAGGCCTTGAGTGCCGCGGCGCGGCCGGCCGCGTCGCCGTCGAAAACGTAGATCAGTTCGCCGCGAAAGAAGCTGTCGTCCATCATCAGTCGGCGCAACATCGCCAGATGCTCATCGCCGAACGCGGTGCCGCACGACGCAACGGCGGTGGTAACGCCGGCCAGGTGCATCGCCATCACGTCGGTGTAGCCCTCCACGACGACCGCCTGGTGGCCTCTGGCGATGTCGCGTTTGGCCAGATCGATGCCGAACATCACCGACGACTTCTTGTACAGCAACGTCTCCGGGGTATTGATGTACTTGGCTTCCATCGGGTCGTCGTCGAACAACCGGCGGGCGCCGAAACCGATCACTTCGCCGGCCGATGTGCGGATCGGCCACAGCAGCCGCCGGTGAAAGCGGTCGATCGGGCCTCGGCGCCCCTGCCGCGACAGGCCGGCTGCTTCCAGCTCTTTGAACTCAAATCCCTTGCGCTGCAGATGCTTTGTCAGTGAATCCCACCCGGACGGCGCGTATCCGCAGCCGAAGTGACGAGCCGCCTGGGCATCGAAGTTCCGTTCCGTCAGATATTGGCGGGCCGGTGCGGCCTCGTCAGATGCCAGCGCCGTCGCATAGAACTCCGCCGCGGCCGCGTTGGCCGCGATGAGCCTGCTGCGGCTGCCGCGGTCGCGCTGGACGCTGGTTGCCGGGCCGGTGTAGCTGATGGTGTGGCCGACGCGGTCGGCCAGCAGTTCAACCGCCTCGACGAAGCTGACGTGTTCGACCTTCTGGACGAACGCGTACACGTCGCCACCTTCCCCGCAGCCGAAGCAGTGGAAGTGGCCGTGGTTGGGGCGCACATGAAACGACGGTGACTTTTCGTCGTGAAATGGGCACAAGCCCTTCAGCGAATCGGCACCGGCGCGCCGCAATTGCACGTAGTCGCCGACTACCTCCTCGATGCGTACCCGCTCGCGGATGGCGGCGATATCGCGCTCCGGAATCCGGCCCCGACCCCTGCTACGGCCGTCACCCTCCCCCGCACGCGGGCGTTGACCCCACGAACCTGCCGGGCTTGACATCGGCTCAGTCTAGAGCGCCGCGTTGGCCGGCTAGCCAGTACCGATGACGCCGCATGCGACGCGTTGCATCTCTTGGTCCGTGTCTTGCGGGCCGTGGATCATCAACGCGGTCTTGTTTCCCGCCAGCAGCTCGTCCCGGGTGAAGGCGTCGGTGGTAGTGACCAGGTAGGCAGAGCCGTCCGAGCGCACCTCGAGCGACGTCAAATCGCCGCTCGCCGGCTTACCGGTATGGCCGGGCGCCTGGTAGTGATCCCCGGCGGATAAGAAGTTGCCGGGCGGGCCGCCGGTCGGGGCGACGGAGTTGGGCTCGCATTTGCCGATTTGGTGAACGTGCATGTCATGGAAACCGGGTGCCAGGATGCCGCTCGCCACCGTCTTCACGGTGACAGTCACATAGCCGCCGGTGAAGTCGAAGGTCGCCGTGGCCACGTCCCGCCCGTCCGGCGCCTTCAGCTGTGCGGTGAGCGATTGGCCACCCGGTGCCGGGCTGCTCGTCTCACCTGACGACGGTGCGGCGCTTTTCACCGGAGGGGTGGTGCCCGATTGGCTGCTTGCATGCTGAGGTGAGCTGCAGGCGGTCACGGCGACGATGGGAAGTCCCGCCACGACGGTGGCCAGATATCCGAAGCCGCTGAAATTCATCATGTCGAGCAGCCTAGCCCGCGACCGCGAAGCCGCTCTCCAGATGGGATGACTTGCGGCCAAGCAGCCGCTAAATGTTGGCCTGCCGGGCGGCGACGCGCTCCAGCCGACCCTCGGTATATGAGGCGATTTGATCGACGATGACCCGCAACCGCGCGCGGTCGTCAGCCGCGGTGGTGAACGCTGCGGCAAAAACCGGGTCGAGCGTTTGCGGCGCCCCGGAGTACAGCCACTGCGCCACTGTGTGAATACGTTCCCGCTGCCGCGCCTGAGTCTCCTGATGCCGGGGATCGGACATGATGAACTGCAGCGCCAGGATTTTCAGCAAGGCGACCTCGGCACGCACCAGATCGGGCACATGCAAGTCGGCGCCGTAGCGCACCAGCGGCCCGGGGCCGGCCACCGCACGGGTGGTGGCGATGGCGGCCGAGGCGAACCTGCCCACCAATTCACTGGTCAACCGCTTGAGCGCGACCGCCGCCGCCAACGTGGCGTCGTACTTGCCGACCGCCGCAACCACCGGTAGGCCGGACAGCCGCTTCGCGGCGGCCACGAAATCGTCGGCACTCACCCGGGAGAATTCGCTCGCCCCCAGTTTGGCCAGGCCGGCCGCCTCGTCGTCGTCGGCGAGCACGCGCAGGTCGATGCGTTGCGAAACGACGCCGTCCTCGACGTCGTGCACCGAATATGCGACATCATCGGCCCAGTCCATAACCTGTGCTTCCAAACACATTCGGCCTTGCGGCGCGCGGGCGCGCAACCACGCTGCCGCCTCAGCGTCCTCCTCATAAAACCCGAACTTGCTGCTCTCGTTTTCCAGCCCTTCGCCACGGGTCCACGGATACTTTGTGACCGCATCCAGGGATGCACGCGTCAGGTTTAGGCCCGCGCTATTGCCTTGCTCGTCAAGCACTTTGGGTTCCAGACTGGTCAGGATCCGGAAATTCTGCGCATTGCCCTCAAAACCGCCATAGCCGGCCGCGACCTCATCGAGGGCGCGCTCGCCGTTGTGCCCGTAGGGCGGATGCCCGATGTCGTGGGCCAAACCAGCCAGCTCGACCAGGTCGAGGTCGCAGCCCAACCCGACCGCGATGCCCCGCCCGATCTGGGCCACTTCCAGTGAGTGCGTCAACCGGGTGCGCGGTGTGTCACCTTCGCGGGGGCCCACCACCTGGGTCTTGTCGGCCAATCGGCGCAGCGCGGCGCTGTGCAACACCCGGGCCCGGTCGCGGGCGAAGTCGGTGCGGTGCTGATTTTCGGTACCCGGCAAACCCGCAGTCTTCGGCGCTTCGGGTACCCGTCGCTGACGGTCGAAGTCGTCGTAAGGATCTTGCCGGTTCGTGATCACCGACGCACAGTCTGCCAGGAATGCCACGCGAGGGATCGCTGTCACGCACGCCTTCTGGCCCGCATCGTCGCCGGGCCCTACCGAATTGCGCGCCTCCTCAGCGGGCGAACCGCCCGCATCGTCGCCGGGCTAGATTGACGGCATGCGCACTGCTCGCCTGCTCGCCGTGATCGTGACAATCCTCGCGGTTGGTCTCAGCGTGGCGCCGTTTGCACCGCCGGCCAGCGCGCAACCACCGGTCCGGTTGGCGGACTACGTTACCGACAATGCGGGAGCCCTCTCGGAATCCGGTCGGGCGGCGGTCAGCTCGGCCGTGGACAAGCTGTATACGGATCGCCATATCCGGCTGTGGGTGGTCTACGTCGACAACTTCTCCGGGCAGAGCGCGGTCAACTGGGCACAGCGCACCGTGCTCGCCAGCGACCTGGGAAACTACGACGCGCTGCTTGCCGTCGCCACCACCGACCGCGCGTATGCCTTCCTGGTACCGTCCACGGTGAAGACCGTTGACGCTACGCAAGTCGATGACCTGCGGCACAACAAGATCGAGCCCGCCTTACACAACGGCGACTGGAGCGGCGCCGCGGTTGCGGCGGCCAACGGACTCGACACGTCGCCCCATTCGTCCGGTCCGCTGATACTGCTGCTCGCGCTAGCCGGCATTCTCGTCGCGGTGATCACCCTGCTGGTGGTCATGCGCTACCGCGGCCGGCGGCGTCGTGCCGGCGCGTTGGCCGCGGCACGACGAGTCGACCCCACCGACGTCGATGCACTGGCAGCCGTGCCGCTGCAGGCCCTCGACGACCTGTCACGCGCGCTGGTGGTGGATGTCGACAATGCGGTGCGCACCAGCTCGAACGAACTCGACCTGGCGATCGCCGAGTTCGGCGAAGAGCGGACCCAACCGTTCACCGACGCCGTGAACAAGGCCAAAGCGGCTCTGTCCCAAGCCTTCACGATGCGCCAACAGCTTGACGACAACATCCCAGAGACCCCCGCGCAGCGCCGCCAACTGCTCACCCAGGTGATCGTGTCGGCCGCGCGCGCCGACGGTGAACTCGAGTCGCAGACCGAGGCGTTCGAGAATTTGCGCGATTTGGTGATCAACGCCTCGTCGCGGCTGGAGACACTCACCGAGCAGTACGTGGAGCTCACGGCGCGGATAACACCGGCCGAACAGCGGCTTGCTGAGTTGCACAACGAATTCAATGCTGCGGCACTGACTTCGGTGGCCGGGAACGTCGCAGCCGCCAAAGAGCGGCTGGCGTTCGCCGACCGCAACATCAGCACCGCTCGTGATCTGGCCCGCCAAGCGGGCAGTGGGCAGGCCGGATTGGTCGATGCTGTCCGCGCGGCCGAGTCGGCGCTGGGGCAAGCGCGCGCATTGCTCGACGCGCTGGACAACGCGGCCAGCGACATCAAGCACGCCATCGATCAGCTGCCCTCGGTCATCACCGACACTCAAGGACACCTTGACAGCGCAGCCGAGGTTCTGCATAAAACAGCGAACACCAAAGCAGCGCACACCGGCGAACTGATCGCGGCCCGGGACACGGCGGCCAGAGCCCTCGACAGCGCACGCGTCGCCGGCTCGGCCGATCCGCTGGGCGCGTTCGGCCAGCTGTCCAAGGCCGATGCCGACCTGACCGGGCAGCTGGCCAGATTGGCCCAAGAGCAGGCCGCCGCCGAGCAGCTCAACCGGTCGCTGGAGCAGGCATTGTTCACCGCGGAGTCACGGGTGCGGGCAGTGTCTGACTACGTGGACACGCGGCGGGGCAGCATCGGACCGGAAGCCCGAACCCGGCTGGCCGAAGCCAAACGGCACCTTCAAGCCGCGCAGGAGAAGCGTTCGACCAATGTGACCGAAGCGATCGCTCATGCGAATACGGCGTCGACCTTGGCGGCCAATGCGCAGTCACTGGCCAATGGCGATGTGCAGTCGGCGCAGCGAGCCTACACCCGTCGCGGTGGTAGTGACATGGGCGCGATGCTCGGCGGGATCATCATCGGCGACCTGCTCAGGGGAGGAATGCGGGGAGGGTTTGGCGGCTGGAGCCCAACCTCGTTCGGCGGTTCGTCCGGAGGCTCCTCCGGTGGCGGGTTCATGGGAGGCGGCGGCCGGTTCTGAGCCGCCTGAGAGCAGGAAACCCTGCCGCGCAGCGACGTTCGCTTGCCAGCTGGTCAGGTCTGCAGCGTCAACCGGCCGCCGGAGAATGCGGTATCACGCCTCCGGTCCGCGGCACCTCGAAGCGCGGTTCGGCGTCGTCTTCCCCGCACCGGTTCCATTCTTTCCACTGACCCCACTCATTGACGCCCTCGGCGCCGCCCACTGGAGTGGGCTTGACGGGCACCTGATCATCGGGGTCGGCAGGGACCTTCGCCTTCGGTGCCCAGTGGTCATAGTCGTCCGGGGGAACGGCCACGCCCCACCGAAGCGGGACCGACAAGCCGCCGAGCATCCCCGACTCACCCCTAACCGCCGAAACCGCGTCGTCTGGCAACGGCGAACCAAGAGGCAAAAGCATGTTGGCCCCCTTCCACAGCAGGGCACTATAACGTTCGGACGCTGTGGCGAAACCTAATAACACCAAGCTGTGTCCATCGTAAGTCAAAAGGCGGGCGATATCTTGGAATTGCCGATTTTGCTTTGTCAAGACGACAGCCAACCACGCCAAAGTCGGCAACGTATCGTTCGTGCGGCGCAACAAGACCTGACGCATCAAATCGGGCTGCTGGTAACCACGCAACCAGAAAGCCGACCACGCGCGCACCCGCTACACGGGCTCCGGCGCCTTATCCGCCCCTGGGTCGCGGTACCACCTTGGGCCGAGACTGCACGACATGCGGATTCTCCCCGCCGCGGCGCGTCGTCCCGTCGGGTCTTTGGCGTTGGGCGCCCCTACCATCCATCGCCATGGGCATCGTCTGCGCGGTCCCGGTGGATCCAGTCGCGCCCGGCGTCGGAATCGGGGTCGGCATCTCGCTCGCCAGGCCCGACATCGCGGAACTCGCCAGGTAAGTCGGCATCGGCATCGACCCTTGCCACGTTGCAGGCACCGAAATCGCCCCTACCAACCGCGCCGTACCCAGACCCGCCGACGCGACGCCCAGCCCTCCCAGCGGCTGCAGTCCATAGACAGCGGCGCCAGCCGCACTCGGGGCCTGCACAGCGACTTCTGTCGCGGCTGCCAGCGCTGGAGCCGCCTGCCCGCCACCTTGTCCCAGCGCCATCATCGGCGACATCAGTGCGCTCGCGGGATACACGCCGATCTGCGCCACCGACATCATCGTCGACACCGGTGCCGACGAAAGTAATGACGACACCGACGAAATCGCCGGCGACAGGGACGCCACCACCGACTGCACCTGCGAAACGAAGGTGGCGCCCGCCGATGACAGCGCCCCGGCCGCCTGCGACAGGAAGTTGGTCAGCGGCGTCGTCACCAATCCGACCAGTCCGGCCAGACCGGCCGGCGGCGCGCTGAACGACGGCAGCGTCGCCGCCACGGACTTCGCTGCGGCGTGATAGCCCACCATCGCGGCCACATCTTGAAGCCACATCTCCAGGTACTCGAGCTCGGTCATCGCGATCGCCGGCGTGTTGACGCCCAAGAAGTTGGTCGCGATCAACGTCATCAACCGAACGCGATTCGCGTATACCGCCGGGGTAGGCACCGTTGCGGCCGCCGCAGCTTCATAGGCCGTCGCCGCCGCCCGAGCTTGCGCGGCCGCGGCTTCGGCTTGCGTCGCCGCCGCGCTCAACCACCCCACATACGGTATCGACGCGGCCGCCATCGCCTGCGACGCAGCGCCCAACCATGCCCTACTGGTCACATCCGAGACGACGGTGTCAAAAGAGGCTGCAGCAGCCGATAAATCCGCCGCCAACGCGTCCCATGCCGACGCCGCGGCTAACAAGGGTCCGGGTCCGGCGCCGCCAAACATCAACGCCGAGTTGATCTCGGGGGGAAAGAAAATAAAAGCAGGAATCATCACTTCCCCAGCCAAGCGACCGCGTCAACGGCTCCTACAACCACACGACCCACACCGATGTCGGTGACTAGATACGTGCCTTACACCCAATCGAGAGCTTAAGGCAATAGCGCGCTGAAAAAGCCCGCTCTCACCAAACGTTTAAACGAGCGATCCTAGCGCCGATCAGCAGCCCTTGAGTCGCGCGGCCAGATAATCGGCCACCGCGTCCATCGCGACTCGCTCCTGTGTCATGTCATCGCGCTGTCGCACCGTGACGGCGTTGTCCTCGAGTGAATCGAAATCCACCGTCACGCAGAACGGCGTCCCTACCTCGTCCTGGCGCCGATAACGTCGTCCGATTGCGCTGGCATCGTCGAAATCGATGTTCCAGCATTTGCGCAACTCGGCGGCCAAGTCACGAGCCTTGGGACTCAAATCGGCGTGCCGGGACAGTGGCAGCACCGCCGCCTTGACCGGCGCCAGCCGCGGGTCCAGCCGAAGCAGCGTGCGCTTTTCCATTGCGCCCTTCGCATTCGGAGCTTGGTCCTCGGTATAGGCATCGATCAAGAACGCCATGAACGACCGGGTCAGACCGGCCGCCGGTTCGATGACATACGGGGTGTACCGCGAGTCGGTGACCTGGTCGTAGAACGATAGGTCGACACCCGAGTGTTTTGAATGTGTCGATAAGTCGAAATCGGTTCGGTTGGCGACACCTTCGAGCTCGCCCCACGGGTTGCCGGCGAAGCCGAACTTGTACTCGATGTCCACGGTGCGGTCCGAGTAGTGCGACAGCTTGTCGGCGGGATGTTCAAACAGCCGCAGATTCTCCGGGTTGATGCCCAGGTCGACATACCATTGCAGCCGGGTGTCGATCCAATACTGGTGCCATTCCTTCGCCGTCGACGGCTCGACAAAGAACTCCATTTCCATTTGCTCAAACTCGCGGGTTCGGAAAATGAAGTTGCCCGGGGTGATCTCGTTGCGAAAACTCTTGCCGATCTGGCCTATACCGAACGGCGGCTTCCGGCGAGCGGTCGTCACCACGTTGGCGAAGTTGATGAAGATGCCCTGCGCCGTCTCGGGACGCAGATAGTGCAAGCCCTCCTCGGTCTCGATGGGTCCGAGGTAGGTCTTGAGCATCATGTTGAACTCGCGCGGCTCGGTCCACTGCCCTTTGGTGCCGCATTCCGGGCACACGATTTCGGTCATCGGCACCGAATCGGGGTCGTCGATCCCCTTCTTCGCCGCGTAAGCCTCCTGCATGTGATCCTGACGATGCCGGTGATGACAGTTCAGGCACTCGACCAGCGGGTCGTGGAAGACCTCGACGTGACCGGAGGCCACCCACACCTGCCGCGGGAGGATGATCGACGAATCAAGTCCCACCACGTCGTCGCGCCCGGTGACGACCGAGCGCCACCACTGCCGTTTGATGTTCTCTTTGAGTTCCACACCCAGCGGGCCGTAATCCCAGGCCGATCGCGTGCCGCCGTAGATTTCCCCCGAGGGATAGACCAAGCCGCGCCGTTTGGCCAGGTTCACTACGGTGTCGATAACGGACGCCACGGCGTGGTGCACTCCCTTTCCGGGTTTGGGCGGACACGTGCAGCGGTCGACCGCTGCGCGCAGAGCATCAGTCATGGTAACGATCGCCTCCGCGCGGTCTTTGACATGCGTCATCATGCATGTGACAGTGGAAGACAGCCGATTGCGATGCTCAACGGCGGCAGTTTCGAACTACCTGGCACTTCTCGAGGTGATGACGCTCTCCCATGGTGATGTCCTCCTCTCCGCCTTCCTCGATGCCGACGGCCGCCGATGCCGACATGGAATCGGACATGAGCGGGGTCGCCCACGAGCTCAGTGCAGCTGCCACCGGCGGACACGCTGCGGTGGCCGAGTATCCGGTGCCGCCGTCACGGGAAATTCTGGATGCCGCCGGCGAGTTGTTGCGTGCGCTGGCCGCCCCGGTGCGGATCGCCATTGTGCTCCAGTTGCGAGAGTCGCACCGCTGCGTGCACGAGCTGGTCGACGCGCTCGGGGTGCCGCAACCACTAGTCAGCCAACACCTGAAAATCCTCAAGGCGGCCGGCGTCGTCGCCGGGGAGCGATCCGGTCGCGAGGTGCTGTACCGGCTTGCTGATCATCACCTGGCCCACATCGTCGTGGACGCCGTCGCCCACGCCAGTGAGGACGCGCCGTGACGGGCCCCGGCGCCAGTGTCCGATCTACCCGTCAGCGGGCGGCGATCTTCACCCTGTTGGAGACGCTCGACGAGTTCCGCTCGGCCCAAGAGCTGCACGACGAGTTACGCCGCCGGGGCGAAAACATCGGCTTGACCACCGTCTACCGCACGCTGCAATCAATGGCTGCGGCGGGAATGGTCGACACGCTGCGCACCGACACCGGCGAGTCGGTCTACCGCCGGTGCTCGCAGCACCATCACCACCATCTGGTGTGCCGCAGTTGTGGGTCGACGATCGAGGTCGGTGATCACGAGGTCGAGGAGTGGGCGGCGCAGGTGGCCGCCAAACATGGCTTCGCCGACGTCAGCCACACAATCGAGATTTTCGGCACTTGCTCGGCATGCACGACCTGACAACCGGTTTCACGACGTCAGCTTCCGGCGTATCTCGGCGCCGGTATCCAGCACCAACAGGATCAGGGTGCGCAGCGCATCGTCGGTCAGGCCGCCACCGGGGAAGTTATAGCGCAGTATCACGTCGGCGCTCTTCGCGGTACCTTTGCCCGAGTTACGCTGCACTGCCTTCTCATTGACCTTTTCGACCAGCGTTACGCTGCCGAAGTTGCTGTCGCGCGCCTGCTTGGCTATCTGGTCGCCGATCTTCTTGGTCAGCGGCAGATCCCAGGCCAATATCTGAGTGAACGACACCAAATCAAGGTTTTCGGCGATATTGACCACCCGCAACGATGCAATGGTGCCGTCATGGCGCAGCGTTAGCGCCCCGTCGGACTCCTGCTCGACAGGAAGGACTTCGGAGAGTATCGATGCCAGACGCTCCTGCAGGGATGGCATTAGGCGCTCCCGAACCGTCGATTGCGAGACGCGTATTCTTCGCACGCCGCCCACAAGTCACGGCGATCGTAGTCGGGCCAGAGCTTGTCTTGGAAGATGAACTCGGCATAAGCCGCCTGCCACAACATGAAATTGCTGGACCGCTGCTCCCCGGAGCTCCGCAGAAACAGGTCCACGTCAGGGATGTCCGGCCGTTGCAGGTGACGGGCGATCGTCGATTCGGTGATGCGTTCCGGATCCAGCCATCCGGCAGCGGCTAGCCGTGCGATTTCCCTTGTGGCTTCCGCGATTTCGGCGCGGCCGCCGTAGTTGACGCAGTAATTGACGGTAATGACGTCGTTGTCTGCGGTCATGGCCTCCGCGATTGCCAATTCATTGATGACACTGCGCCACAGGCGTGGCCGCGAGCCGACCCACCGAATCTTGACCCCCATCTCATTGAGATTCTCGCGGCGCCGTCGCACGACGTCGCGGTTGAAACCCATGAGGAAGCGCACCTCCTCGGGAGAACGCTTCCAGTTCTCCGTGGAGAAGGCGTAAAGACTCAGCCACTTGATCCCGAGTTCGATTGCTCCGCAGACGATGTCAATGACCACCGCCTCGCCCATCTTGTGGCCCTCCACCCGTGGCAGTCCACGCTGGGTGGCCCAACGACCATTGCCGTCCATCACGATCGCGACGTGAACGGGCAACCGGTCAGCCGCAATCCTCGGCGCGGCGGCCTTCGAAATGTGTTGCGGGGGCCGGCACGGGCCACCGCCAGCGGGCGGCGGCAGCTCAGGAAAGACGACTGGCCACGTCGACTTGTCGGGAAAGACGGGATAGTCGTCGGGTGCGGGGGGCAGCTGCGGGAAGTCACCCGACGGCGGCGTGCGCTGGGCCTTCCGACCACCGCCGCCGACCCGGACTTTAGCCACAGTCCATCTCCTGCCCGATCAGCGCTGCGCGCCGTTCGGCGATCGTGCGGTCGACGTGGTATGTCCGTTCGACCAGGGGCAACGTTTTGAGCTGCCGTTCAAGGTGCCATTGCAAGTGCGCAGCCACCAATCCGCTGACGTAGCTGCGGTGGGCTTGTGGTGCCTCTTCCGCGGATTCCCAATCGCCATCGTGCAGCGCGGACATCAAATCCAGCACACCCGGGGGCGGTGTCGTCGAACCGGCCGGACGGCAGTGGGTGCAGACGCTGCCCCCGGCACCGACATGAAACGCCCGATGCGGGCCGGGTGTGGCGCAACGGGCGCACTCGGTCAATGCCGGCGCCCATCCGGCAATGCCCATGGCCCGTAACAAGTAGGCGTCCAGCAGTAGGTCTCGGGGCCGACGGCCGTCGGCCACCGCCCGCAACGCGCTGACGGTGAGCCGGTGCAGGGCCGGCGCGGGCGCCCGCTCCTCACCGGCGAGACGCTCGGCGGTCTCCAACATCGCGCACCCGCAGGTGTAGCGGCCGTAGTCGTTGACGATGTCGGTGGCGAATGCGTCAATCGAGACAACCTGGGTGACGATGTCGAGGTTGCGGCCGGGATGTAGTTGCGCGTCGATGTGAGCGAACGGTTCCAGTCGCGCGCCGAATTTGCTACGGGTGCGACGAACCCCCTTGGCCACCGCGCGAACCAGCCCGTGATCGCGGGTCAGCAAGGTGACGATCCGGTCGGCTTCGCCGAGCTTGTGCTGGCGTAGCACCACCGCTCGATCCCGGTACAGCCGCATCAGAACAGTTTCGCACCCCACCGCGACATCGGGGGTATCCGCGCCGATAGTCTGCTAACCCGTGGTTGGCGCTTCTGGGCCCGGTTTCGGGTCCGTTTCCGGGTCCGGCGGCCTACGCCTGCCCACGCTGACTGACCTGCTCTATCAGCTCGCCAGCCGCTCGGTGACGTCGGTCTCATTGGTGAGCCGTTCGCTGCACGCGATCAACGCCAGCCAACCGACACTGAACGCCTTCCGGGTGGTGCTGACCGAGTCGGCCCTGGCCGACGCGAGGGAGGCCGACCGACGACGTGCCGCGGGCGACACGGCGCCGCTGCTGGGCGTCCCGATCGCCGTCAAGGATGACGTCGACGTTGCTGGAGTGCCGACCGCCTTCGGTACCGAGGGCTATGTCGCACCCGCTACCCACGATGCCGAGGTGGTTCGCCGTCTGAAGGCGGCCGGCGCGGTGATAGTCGGCAAGACCAACACGTGTGAGCTGGGACAGTGGCCGTTCACCAGCGGGCCGGGATTCGGGCATACCCGTAACCCGTGGTCGCGTCGGCACACCCCGGGCGGATCATCGGGCGGCAGCGCAGCCGCGGTGGCCGCCGGCTTGGTCACCGCCGCCATCGGATCCGACGGCGCCGGCAGCGTCCGCATCCCCGCCGCCTGGACGCACCTGGTGGGCATCAAGCCGCAGCGCGGTCGGATCTCGACGTGGCCACTGCCGGAGGCATTCAACGGCATCACGGTCAACGGCGTGCTGGCCCGCACGGTGGCCGACGCCGCACTGGTGCTCGACGCTGCCTCGGGAAACGTCGACGGCGACCGGCACAAGCCGCCCCCCGTGACGGTGTCCGACTATGTCGGCAAAGCACCCGGTCCGCTGAACATCGCGTTGTCAACACGCTTCCCCTACACGGGTTTTCGGCCAAAATTGCACCCGGAGATCCTGGCCGCGACGCGATCCGTGGGCAGACAACTCGAACTGCTCGGTCACACGGTGATTCCCGGTAACCCCGATTATGGCCTGCGGTTGGCGTGGGATTTCCTCGCCAGGTCCACCGCGGGGCTGCGGGACTGGGAGGAAAGGTTGGGTGACGGTGTCATCCTCGACCCGCGAACGGTGTCCAATCTGCGCGTCGGGCATGTGCTGGGGCAAGCGATTCTGCGCAGCGCGCGTCGTCAGGAGGCCGCCGCGCAGCGCCGAGTGGGTTCGATATTCGACATCGTCGATGTCGTGCTGGCACCGACCACCGCCCAGCCACCTCCGTTAGCGCGCGCGTTCGACCGGTTGAGCAGCTTAGGCACCGACCGCGCCATGATCGCCGCGTGCCCCTTGACTTTTCCGTGGAACGTGCTCGGCTGGCCGTCCATCAACGTGCCGGCAGGGTTCACCTCGGAGGGCTTGCCGATCGGGGTGCAGCTGATGGGACCGGCGAACAGCGAGGGCCTGCTGATCTCGCTGGCCGCCGAGCTTGAGGCCGTCTGCGGCTGGGCGACCAAGCAGCCTTTGGCGTGGTGGAACGCCGAGACGGGCACGCCGCCAGTGGCCGGCACGCCGCCGAGAAGGTGAAAGCACAAGGCACATAAGGTCGCACCGGCGGCAGGCGTTTGCCGATGTGCACACCGGGTAGTTGACTGCGGTGACAAGATCGGCCGAACACGGCCTGGACCTGGACGCGGTTGCGCGCAATCACTTCGGCTGGGAAAAGCTGACCGATGACCAGCGTGTCGCTATGCGAGCGGTGCTGCGCGGTCGCGACGCGCTTGCCGTGCTGCCCACCGGGTCCGGAAAGTCGGCAATCTACCAAGTTCCCTCGCTGCTGACCGACGGCATGACCCTGGTGGTGTCGCCCTTCATCGCTCTGCAAGAAGACCAGATCACCGCCATCGAACAATACGGCGCCGGAACCGCCGTCGCCATCAACTCCGGGTTGCGGACCGGAGAGCGGCGCCGCAGCTGGGAGTCCATCGACCGAGGCGACGCCGACTTCGTTTCACCTCCCCCGAGTTGCTCGCGAATGATGAGGTGGCCAAACGGCTATCCCCGGCGCAGCTGTCCCTGATCGTCGTCGACGAGGCGCACTGCGTGTCGGCGTGGGTCACGACTTCCGGCCCGACTGCCGGCGTCTCGCCGACGTCTTTCGTTGGCTCGGCGAGTCGATTCCGATCACCGCACTGACCGCAACGGCGTGGGTCGTGGTGCGCGTGACATCGTCGACCGTCTCGGATTGCGCGACCCCGCGATCGTGGTCGGCGGGTTCGACCGGCCCAACCTGCGTCTGGTCGTTCAGCGTCACCTCGACGCCGACGACAAGCGGTCGGCGGTACTCGATGAGCTGCCCGCACTGCCCAGTCCGGGCCTGCCGTACGTGGCGACGCGCAAGTAGGCCGAGTCGTACGCAGAAAGCCTGCGCCCAAGGGACTGATCACAGCGGCCTACCACGCGGGCATGACCGCCGCCGAGCGCGATGCCGTGCATGCAAATTCCGCGACGACGAGTACGAGGTCGTGATGGCGACTTCGGCATTCGGAATGGGTATCGACAAAGCGAACGTGCGCTTCGTCGTGCATGCGTCGGTCCCGGATTCGTTGGACAGCTACTACCAACAGATCGGCCGCGCAGGTCGCGACGGTGAGGACGCGCTGGCGTTGCTGTTCTACCGGCCCGAAGATCTGGGTCTGGCGCGGTTTTCTCCGCCGGCCACCCCGATCAGCAGTCACTGCGGGCCGTGTACGGCGCGCTGGATGGTTCTCGCCCGACGACGATGAAGCACTTGCGCAGCCGCCTCGAAATCCGCGGGCGTAAGTTGACGAACGCGCCATCAACCTGCTTGATGAAGCGGGGCTGTTAGCGCCACCCACAAGGGTTTCCTGCGCGCGGGTGTGTCAGCCGACGCCGCCGTAGCCGAAGCCTTGCGGACCGCTGAACTGCGTGAACACGTTGATCTCAGCCGGGTTGAGATGATGCGCGGATACGCTGAAACTGATTGCTGCAGAGGGGCATTCTTGCTCGCCTACTTTGGCGAGCACCTGGACGGTGCGTGCGGAAATTGCGACCGATGTCTGGCCGCTGAACAGCCGGACGACGCCAGCGTTGGAGTTCCGGCACTACTCGTCGATACTGCCGTGCGGCATCGCGAATGGGGACCCGGCGTGGTGATCCGCGGCGAGCCCGAACGCATTTCAGTGCTTTTCGACGATTTTGGTTACCGGACATTGTCGATGGCCGCGGTACGGGAATACGGGCTGCTCGAGGTGGAGTAGCCCCACCCGCGCGGCGATCGCAAGCGCGGCGAAGCCGGGCGTAGCGGGTCGCCGCCAT
>Ga0335071_10000321_pt1 | contig 54453 bp, 44 predicted proteins | sample Lox_Sample_15_FD_206724 | JGI IMG/M metagenome (GOLD analysis project Ga0335071, IMG submission 206724) | Soil microbial communities from Loxahatchee National Wildlife Refuge, Florida, United States - Lox_Sample_1.5 | ecosystem: Environmental > Terrestrial > Soil > Wetlands | place: USA... | reverse complement strand
GACAGCGCGTGCTCGCGCGCGGCGGCGTTGATGCGCGCGATCCAGAGGCTCCGGAACTCTCGCTTGCGCTGCCTGCGGTCGCGGTAGGCGTAGACCCAGGCGCGCTCGACGGCCTCGCGCGCGACGCGGAACAGCCGGCTGCGCGCGCCGTAGTAGCCCTTGGCCTCGTCCAGGACGCGCTTGTGCCGGCGCTTTCGCGTGACGCCTCGCTTCACTCGGGGCATGCTCGTCTCTCCTCTGCGCCGCGCCCGCTAGGGCAGCAGCTGCTCCATCCGCCTGCGGTCGACGCTCGCCACCAGCACGCGCTTGCGCAGCCGGCGCTTCCGCTTGGCGTCCTTCTTGGTCAGGATGTGGTTCTTCCCTTCCTGCATCCGCGTGATCTTGCCGGTGCCGGTTCGCTTGAAGCGCTTGGCGGCCCCGCGGTGCGTCTTCATCTTCGGCATCTCACGACTCTCCCGCGGCGAGCGCGTCGCCCGCCGCCTTGTCCGGTCCTTCGCCCTCGGCCGCCCCGGCCTCCTGCTTCGCGCGCTCCCGTTCGAGGCGCGCGATCGCCTCGCGGTTCGGGACCAGGATCATCGACATGAAGCGGCCCTCGAGGCGCGGTGAGTTCTCGACGTTGGCGATGTCGGCCAGGATCTCCTTCACCTTGTTCAGCTGCTCGAAGCCCAGGCTGGTGTGCACGATCTCGCGGCCGCGGAACATGAGCGTGATCTTGACCTTGTCGCCCTCGACCAGGAAGCGGCGCGCGTTGCGCAACTTGAAGTCGAGGTCGTGGTCGTCGGTGCGCGGGCGGAGCTTCACCTCCTTCAGCGTCGCAGCGTGTGCCTTGGCCTTGCTGGCTGCCGCCTTCTTCTTCAGCTCGTACTTGTACTTCCCGTAGTCCATGATGCGACAGACGGGCGGGTTGGCTCCCGGCGCCACCTCGACCAGGTCCAGGCCCTGCTCGACGGCGCGCTGGATCGCGTCGTACGGCGTCATCACACCGAGCTGTGCCCCATCGACGTCGACTACGCGGATCTCGCGCGCGCGGATCCGCTCGTTGATGCGGGCCTCGTCCTCGGGTCGCGTATCGCGCTCTCGCTTCGGGTATCGGATGCTCAATCCTCCGCGGGACCGGGTCGTTCGGGCGCCGTCCAGGGGCCTCGCCGCGAGGCCGCCCGGGCGAGCTCCGCGACGCAGGCGTCGAGGGCGAGCGGTCCGTCCGCGCCCTCCGGGCTGTGGCGGCGGCGCGGGGTGACGGTCCCGTTCGCCACCTCCTGGTCGCCGATCACCAGCATCACCGGGATCTTCTGCAGCTCCGCCTCCCGGATCTTGTAGTTCAGCTTCTCGTTGCGCTCGTCGAGCGCGGCGCGTAGGCCCCGCTCGACGAGCGCGCGCTGCACCTTGGCGCCGTAGTCGGCGTGGCGCGCCGCGATCGGCAGCACGGCCACCTGCACGGGCGCCAGCCAGAACGGGAAGTCGCCGGCGGTGTGCTCGATGTAGATGGCGAGGAAGCGCTCGAGCGACCCGAGGATCGCGCGGTGCAACATCGCCGGCTGATGCTCGGTCCCGTCGCGCCCGACGTAGCGCAGGCCGAAGCGGCCGGGCATCGCCATGTCGACCTGGAGCGTCGAGAGCGTCCAGCTCCGCCCGAGCACGTCCTCGAAGTCGAACTCGACCTTCGGCGCGTAGAAGGCGGCTTGACCGGCCTTGACGCCGCACTCGAAGCCGGCGCCGCGCACCGCCTCGAGGAGCGCGTGCTCGGCGCGGTCCCAGTCGGCGGGATCGCCGAGGAAGCTCTCCGGGCGGGTCGAGACCGCGACCTTGACGCCGCTGATCCCGAGGTCGCGATAGACCTCGGCCGTCATCGCGAAGAAGCGGTCGATCTCCTCGGGAACCTGCTCGGGCTCGCAGAAGATGTGGGCGTCGTCCTGCGCCATCGAGCGCACGCGCGAGAGCCCCGTGAGCGTGCCGCTGCGCTCGTTGCGATGCAGGCGCGAGAACTCGGCCAAGCGCACCGGCAGATCGCGATAGGAGCGCTTCGCCGACAGGTAGAGCTGGCAGTGGCCGGGGCAGTTCATCGCCTTCACGCCGAGCTCCTCGCCCTCGTCCCCCTCGAACCAGAACATGTCGTCGTGGAACTCCTGGTAGTGGCCCGAGGTCTTGAAGAGATCGGCGCGGAAGAGCTGCGGCGTCATCACCTCCTGGTAGCCGTACTTGGGGTAGAGCGAGCGGATGTATCCGACGAGCCCGTTGTAGAGGACCATGCCCTTCGGGTGGTAGAAGGGGGAGCCCGGCGCGAGCGCGTCGATGTGGAAGAGATCGAGCTCGGCGCCGAGCCGGCGGTGGTCGCGGCGCTTGGCCTCCTCGATGCGCGCGAGATGCTCGTCGAGCTCCTTCTGGGTCGCGAAGGCGGTGCCGTAGATGCGCTGGAGCATCGGGTTGCGCTCGTCGCCCCTCCAGTACGCGCCGGCCACCTCGAGGAGCTTCACCGCGCCGATCTGGTCGGCGCGCTGCACGTGCGGCCCGCGGCAGAGGTCTTCGAAGCGGCCGTGCCGGAAGATCGTGATCGGCTCGCCGGCGGGGATGTCGGCGAGGCGCGACAGCTTGAGCTCCTCGCCGAGCGCGGCGAAGCGGCGCTCGGCCTCCTCGCGGGTCACCTCCTCGCGCTCGAACAGGGTCTTCTCGGCGAGGATGCGGCGCATCTCGTCCTCGATGCGCCCGAGGTCCTCGCTGGTGAAGGGCCGGTCGATCCGGAAGTCGTACTGGAACTTCTCGGAGTGATCGCTGCGCCCGACGTCGATCTGCACCGACGGGAAGAGGCGCTTCACGGCGTCGGCCATCACGTGCTCGGCGGAGTGTCGGATCACCTCGCCGGCCTGCGGATCGCGGGTCGTCACGATCCGCACCTCGGCGTCGCGCTCGAGCGGCTGGCGCAGGTCGACCAGCCGGCCGTCGACCAGCCCCGCCACCGCTGCGCGCGCCAGACCCGGTCCGATCTGCTGCGCCACCGCGAGAACCGTCGAGCGCGACGGCATCGGAAGCTGCCTGCCATCCGGCAGGCGCACCTGGATCTCGCTCATGAACGGGCAGATTGCATGACTTGGGCTCGTCGGCTTGCTAACGCGGGTATGCGGTGGTTGCTGAGCTGCAGCACGTCCTGATGAACTTCGCGCGCCCTTCGGGCGCTTGCGGCTGGTTGGCACGGGCGGGATTGAACCGCCGACCCCTACCGTGTCAAGGTAGTGCTCTCCCACTGAGCTACGTGCCAGAAATCGATCTAACGTGGCGCAGTCGATACCGATTTCGGTCGCGTTCGTCAAATGCGCGGCGCCCCCTCAGGGCGCCTGGGACGGAGGCTCGGGAGTCGCTCCCGGAGGCGGCGGAGCGGTGGGCTGGGGCGAAGAGGCCGGGCTCGCAGGCGGCGCCGGGTGGCTCGCGCTCGACCCGGGCGTGACGTCGATCCGGACCCGCTCGCCCTCGGCGCCGCGAAGCGCGAGCCCCATCGAGTCGCCGACGGAGTGGCGAAGGCGCTCGACCAGCGCGTCGGGTGCCTCGTCCGTATCGACGCGCGCGAGCACGCGGCCGTGCGAGAACTCGACCGGGCGCACCGAGCCGCCGCGCTCGCCGAGCGCGCGCCGGAGCTGCTCCCAGGTGCCGTAGCTCTGGATGCCTTCGAGATCGACCTCGAGCGAGTGGCGCGCGGTGGGCGGCGGCGCGGCCTTCACGAGGCCCGCCTTGGCGAGCCGGCTCCGGATGCTCCCGCGGTCGACCTCGACGTCGACCAGGACCTCGTACTCGCGGTCCACGCCCGGCTCCTGGATCAGCAGCGCCGGGTGCTCGCCGCGATCCTCGACGATGTGGAAGCGCACCGCGTAGCTCTCGAGGTCGGAGCCGAGCGCGTTCTTGAGCGCCGCCGGATCGGGCGGCGGCCCGGTCTCCTGCGCGACCTCGGAGGCCACCTGGAGCACGCCCTCGCGCACGCCCGCCTCGAGCGCAGCCTGGCGCGCGGCGCCTCCGCTCGGCCGCCCCGCCGGCGCCGCACCGACCGACTGGATGCTCTCGAGGTCGGCCGCGCCCGCGCGCCCGGGCACGGCGAGCGCGGCCGCGAGCACGAGCGCCGCGGCCGCCGCGCGGCCCTTCAAAGCACCCGCTCCGCCACCCGTCGGCCGAAGAGCGCGTCGAGCTCCTGCAGCAGCGACTCGTTCGGATCCACCGACCACCCTTCCGAGAGCGCGATCACCGTCTCGCTCTCGCCCGGCACCCGCACGTGCAGGAGGACCGGGCAGTCCCCGCGATGGTCGCCGAGCGCGCGGCGCAGCGCGAGCAGCCGGTCGCGGCTGGCCTCGGCCGCGGTGAGGGCGATGTGGAGCCGGGTCGCGAGGCGCTCGGCGGCCTGCTCGAGCGGGACCGCGTCGCGGACCAGGATCTTCGGCGGGTCGCCCGCCTCGAGCTTGCCCGTCACGAGGAGCGGGAGCGGAGGGCTTCCCGCATCGGGCTCCGCGGCCGATCGCAGGAGCGCCCGCAGGCGCGTGTAGGGCTCCGCAAACACCACCAGGTCGAAGACTCCCTCGAGGTCCTCGAGCGTCCCGAACGCCATCGTCTGGCCGGCGCGCGTGCGCGTCTCGCGGAGCCCGGTCAGCAGCCCGCCGGCGCGCACGTCGCGCCCGTCGCGCTCGGCCGCGGAGCCCGAGCGCACGTCGCAGACGCGCGCCAGATCGGGGGCGATCGCGGCCAGCGGGTGCCCGGTCACGTAGAAGCCGAGCAGCTCCTTCTCGTAGCCGAGCCGCTCGCGCTCGGTCCAGGCGGCGACCTCGGCGAGGCGAGGCGCATCGCCCGCGGCCGGGGACGAGGCGCTGCCGAACAGGCTCGTCTGGCCGATCTCGCGGTCGCGCTGCGCCGCGGCGCCGCGCTCGAGCGCCGCGTCGAGCGAGGCCCAGACCGCGGCGCGGTTCGGATGCAGCGAGTCGAAGGCGCCGCACTTGACGAGGCTCTCCACCACCCGACGGTTCACCCGCCGCGCGTCGACGCGCTGGGAGAAGTCGAAGAGGTCGCGGAAGCGGCCTGCTTGCCGCGCCTCGGCGATCGCCTCGATCGCCCCCTCGCCCACGTTCTTCACGCCGGCGAGGCCGAAGCGGATGCCGCCGCCGGCCACGGCGAAGTCGCGCTGCGACTCGTTCACGTCGGGCGGCAGGATCTCGATCGCCTTGGCCCGCGCGTGCGCGATGTAGCGCGCCAGCTTGTCGTGGTTGCCGGACTCGACGGTGAGCAGCGCGGCCAGGTACTCGCGGGGATGGTTCGCCCGCAGATACGAGGTCTGGTAGGTGATCAGCGCATACGCGGTCGAGTGCGCCTTCGGGAAGCCGTAGCCGGCGAACTCGGCCATCAGCTCGAAGACCTTCTGCGCCTTGTCGCGCGCGATGCCGTTCGCGAGGCAGCCCGAGACGAAGCGCTCGCGCTGCTTCGCCATCTCCGCGGGCTTCTTCTTGCCCATCGCCCGCCGCAGCAGGTCCGCCTCGCCGAGCGTGTAGCCGCCGAGCTTGTTGGCGATCTGCAGCACCTGATCCTGGTAGACGATCACGCCGAGCGTCTCGGCGGTCAGCTCCTCGAGCTCCGGCAGGAGGTACTCGACCCGGGTCAGGCCGTGCTTGCGGTTGATGAAGTCCTCGACCATGCCGGAGCCGAGGGGGCCCGGGCGGTAGAGGGCGACCAGCGCGATCACGTCCTTGAGGCAGTGCGGCTTGAGCTTGGCGGCCAGGTCGGTCATGCCCGGCGACTCCACCTGGAACACGCCCTCGGTGTCGCCGCTGCACAGGAGCTCGTAGCTGCGCCGGTCGTCGAGCGGGATCGCGTCGATCGAGAAGTCGACCTGGCCGCTCTCGCGGATCAGCCGCTCCGCGTCGGCGATGACCGTCAGCGTCTTGAGCCCGAGGAAGTCGAACTTGATCAGCCCGATCTTCTCGACGCAGCGCATGTCGTACTGCGTCATGATGTCGCCGGAGCGCGGATCGCGGTACAGCGGCACCGACTCGATCAGCGGATCGGTGCTGATCACCACGCCCGCCGCGTGCTTCGAGGCGTGCCGGGTCAGGCCCTCGAGCTTGCGCGCGGTCTCGAAGAGCCGCGCCACCTGCCCGTCGCCCTCGACGCGGGCGCGCAGCTCGGGCGACTGCGCCAGCGCCTCGTCGAGCGAGATGCCGAGCGTGTCGGGCACCGCCTTGGCGATGCGGTCGACGTCGCCGAAGGGCATGCCGAGCGCGCGCCCGACGTCGCGGATCGCCGCCTTCGCCTGCAGCGTCCCGAAGGTCGCGATCTGGGCCACGCGCATCCCGTCGTGGTCGCCCGTTGCGCCGCCGTACTTGTCCGCCACGTAGCGGATCACCTGGTCGCGCCCGCGCATGCAGAAGTCGACGTCGATGTCGGGCATCGAGATGCGCTCGGGGTTCAGGAAGCGCTCGAAGATGATGTCGTACTCGATCGGATCGATGCCGGTGATGCCGAGGCTCCACGCGGCGAGGCTGCCCGCGGCCGAGCCGCGGCCGGGGCCGACCGGGATGGCGTGCCGGCGCGCGTAGTCGATGAAGTCCGCGACGATCAGGAAGTAGCCGGCGAAGCCCATCGACTGGATCACGCCGAGCTCGTGCTTCATGCGCGCCTCGTAGGCGCGATGCCCGCCCGGGATCGGCTCGTCCGCTTCGAGGCCGAGGCGCTGGCGCAGGCCCGCCCACGCCTGCTCCTCGAGCACCTGCTCGCGCGTCTTGCCGGCCGGCACCTGGTACTCGGGCAGGTGGTAGCGGCCCATCTCGATCTCGACCGCGCAGCGCTCGGCGATCTCGAGCGTGGCCGCCACGGCGGACGGGTGGTCGTGGAACAGCTCGGCCATCTCGTCGCCGTCGCGCACGTAGAAGCCTTCGCCGTCGAAGCGGAAGCGTTTGGCGTCGTCGACGTTGGCCGCGGTGCCGATGCAGAGCAGCACGTCGTGGTGCGTGTGGTCGCCCTGCTCGAGGTAGTGCGCGTCGTTGGTGGCCACCAGTGGCAGCCGCAGGTCGGCCGCCATCTTCACCAGCTCCGCGTTGACCTGATCCTGGGCGGGCAGGCCGTGGCGCTGCAGCTCCAGGTAGAAGCGGTCCGGGAAGATGCGCGCGAAGTCCTCGACCAACGTCCAGGCGCGCGCCGCGTTGCCCTCGAGGATCGCGCGCGAGACCATCGACGACAGGCAGCCCGACGTGGCGATCAGCCCGGCGCTGCGCGCGCGCAGCAGGTCGAGGTCGATGCGCGGCCGGTAGTAGAAGCCCTCGAGGTAGCCCTTCGAGACCAGGTACATCAGGTTGCGGTAGCCGGTCTCGTCCATCGCCAGCAGCAGCAGGTGGCTGATGGCGTCGAAGCCGCCCTCGTCGCGCTCGCGCCGCTCCTTGTCGAAGCGGGAGCCGGCGGCGACGTAGACCTCGCAGCCGAGGATCGGACGCACCCCGCGCGTCCGCGCCTGCTCGTAGAACTCGATCGCGCCGAACAGGTTCCCGTGGTCGGTCATCGCCACGGCCGGCATGCCCAGCGCGGCGGCGCGATCGAACAGCGGCCCGAGCTTGATGGCGCCGTCGAGCAGCGAGTACTGCGTGTGCAGGTGGAGGTGCGCGAACGGGCGGGGCATCGGCGCGCCCGCCCTATTCCCACTCGATGGTGGCCGGCGGCTTCGAGGAGACGTCGTACACCACGCGGTTCACCCCGCGCACCTCGTTGGTGATGCGGCTGGAGACGCGCGCCAGGAGCTCGTGCGGCAGCCGCGCCCAGTCCGCCGTCATGGCGTCCACCGAGGTCACGCAGCGCAGCGCCACGACGTGGTCGTAGCTCCGCTCGTCCCCCTGCACGCCCACGGTCTGCACCGGCAGGAACACGGCGAAGGCCTGCCAGATCGAGTCGTACAGGCCCGCGCGGCGGATCTCGTCGAGCAGGATCGCGTCCGCGCGGCGCAGGATCGCGAGCCGATCCGGTGTCACCTCGCCGAGCACCCGGATCGCGAGGCCCGGACCCGGGAAGGGGTGGCGCCGGATCATCGGCTCGGGGAGCCCGAGGCGCCGCCCCACCTCGCGCACCTCGTCCTTGAAGAGCTCGCGGAGCGGCTCGACCAGCGCGAGCCGCATGCGCTCGGGCAGCCCGCCCACGTTGTGGTGCGTCTTGATCGTGACCGACGGCCCGCGCACCGAGACGCTCTCGATCACGTCCGGGTAGAGCGTCCCCTGCACCAGGAAGTCCGCGCCGCCGAGCCGCTCCGCCTCGGCCTCGAACACCTCGATGAAGAGATGCCCGATCGTGCGCCGCTTCTGCTCCGGGTCGACGACACCGCGCAGCGCCGCGAGGAAGCGCGGCCCCGCGTCGACGCGTTGCAGCGGGATGCCGAGCCCCTCGCGGAAGGTGCGCTCGACCTCCGCCGCCTCGCCTTCGCGCAAGAGCCCGTGGTCGACGAGGATGCAGTGCAGCCGGTCGCCGATCGCGCGGTGCACCAGCGCCGCCGCCACCGACGAGTCGACCCCGCCCGAGAGGCCGCACACCGCCCGGCCCTCGCCCACCTGGGCGCGGATGCGCGCCACCGCCTCGTCGACGAAGGCGGCCATGCTCCACGAGTTTCCGCAGCCGCAGATCCCGTGCACGAAGTTCGCGAGGAGCTGGCCGCCCCCTTCGGTGTGCACCACCTCCGGGTGGAACTGCACGCCGTAGAGCGGCCGCTCGCGGTGGCGCAGCGCGGCGTACGGCGAGTGGTCGCTCGAAGCCAGCACGTCGAAGCCGGGCGGCAGGCGCAGCACGCGATCGCCGTGGCTCATCCACACCATGCGCTCGGCGCGCTCGTCGAGCCCCGCGAAGAGCGGGTCGGGCCGCTCCAGCTTGAGCTGGGCGCGGCCGTACTCGCGCTCCTCGGCCTTCTCGACGACCCCGCCGAGCACGTGGCAGATCCACTGGAGGCCGTAGCAGATTCCGAGCACGGGTACGCCGAGATCGAGCAGCTCGGCGTGTGCGAAGGGCGCGTCGCGGTCGAGCACGCTCGAGGGACCGCCGGAGAGCACGATGCCGCGGGGCGCCCACGCGCGCATCGCCTCGATCGGCATGCCGGGCGGGTGGATCTCGCAGTAGACGCCGCGCTCGCGGATGCGGCGCGCGATCAGCTGGGTGTACTGACCGCCGAAATCCAAGATCAGGACGCGGTCCCGGTGCGTGTCCTGGCTCATCCCCTCGACTTCGCTCGGCGGCGGCGTCCCGCGGCCTCACTCGATCCGATAGTTGGGCGCCTCGCGCGTGATGATCACGTCGTGCACGTGGCTCTCCTGCAGCGACGCCTGGCTAATGCGGACGAAGCGCGCCTTGTGCCGCAGCTCGCCGAGGTCGGCCGCGCCGCAGTAGCCCATGCCCGAGCGGAGCCCGCCGACGAGCTGGTAGATGATCGTGTTCAAGCTGCCGCGGTAGGGCACGCGCCCCTCGATGCCCTCGGGCACCAGCTTGCCGGCCTCCTCCACGTCGTCCTGGAAGTAGCGGTCGCGGCTGCCGTCGGCGAGCGCGCCGAGCGAGCCCATGCCGCGATAGAGCTTGTAGGTGCGGCCCTGGTAGAGGACCGTCTCGCCGGGCGCCTCGTCGGTGCCCGCGAAGAGCGAGCCGATCATCACCGCGTGCGCGCCGCCCGCGAGCGCCTTCACCGCGTCGCCCGAGAACTTGACGCCGCCGTCCGAGATCACCGGGACGTCGAAGCGCGAGGCGGTGCGCGCCGCGTCGAGAACCGCCGTGAGCTGCGGCACGCCGACGCCGGTCACCACGCGCGTGGTGCAGATCGAGCCGGGCCCGACGCCGACCTTCACGGCCGAGGCGCCGGCCTTGATCAGGGCCTCGGTGCCCTCGGCCGTCGCCACGTTGCCGCCGATCAGGGGCAGCTCGGGGAAGGTGCGCCGCAGCTCGACCAGCGTGTCGAGCACGCCCTGCGCGTGCCCGTGCGCGGTATCGACCACGACCACGTCGACGCCCGCGTCGACGAGCGCCTGGGCGCGCTCGAGCCGATCGGGCCCGACGCCTACGGCGGCGCCGCAGCGCAGGCGCCCGAGGTCGTCCTTCGCGGCGTTCGGGAAGCGCTCGTTCTTCTCGATGTCCTTGATCGTGATGAGCCCGCAGAGCGTCCCCTGCGCATCGACGACGAGGAGCTTCTCGATCCGGTGCGCGTGCAGCAGCTCCTTGGCGCGCTCGAGGTCCGTCCCGGGCGGCACCGTGACGAGCTTCGACTGCGGCGTCATCACGCGCGACACCGGCTGGTCGAGGTCCTTCAGGAAGCGCAGGTCGCGGTTGGTGAGGATGCCGACCGCCTTGCCGTCCTCGGTCACCGGCAGCCCCGAGATGTGGTACTGCGCCATGATGCGCAGCGCCTCGCGCAGGCTCTGCCCGGGCCGCATCGTGATCGGGTCGACGATCATGCCGGCCTCGAAGCGCTTCACGCGCGCCACCTCGGCCGCCTGCCGGCTCGGCGGGAGGTTGCGATGGATCACGCCGAGGCCGCCGTTCTGCGCCATGCAGATCGCCGTCTCGTGCTCCGTGACGGTGTCCATCGCGGCAGAGACGAACGGGATGCTGAGCGCGATCTCGCGGGTCAGGCGCGTGCGCACCGCGACGTCGCGCGGCAGCACGGAGGACGCCGCCGGCACGAGGAGGACGTCGTCGAAGGTCAACGCCTCGCGGAACGACGAATCTTCCATCGCATCGCCTGGTCGGCCGACGGCCGGCTCTCGAGGAGTGGGGGCTCGGGGGGTCCGAGTTGGGCGAGCAGTCTAGTCGGCCGCCTGGGGGCGGTCAACCGACGCGGCGCCGAGCACGTCGAGCGCCAGACGCATCTGCGACGCAGCCTCGGCGGCGATCGCGGTCACGATGCGGCAGGCGGCACGCGGGTTGTCCTCCGAGAGTCGCAGGAAGTCCTCGCGCCGGAGCAGCAGCACCGAGGCGCGCTCGGCGCCGACGGCGCTCGCGAGCCGCGTTCCTACCGCGAGCAGCGCGAGCCCGCCGAGCACGCTGCCTCCGCCGAACATCGCCTTCTCCGGCGTGCGCCGGCTCGAGAGCTCCACGCTCCCGTCGACCACGAGCGCGAGCGCGTCGGCCTCGTCGCCCTCCTGAAACAGCGTCTCACCGGGGGACAGGCGCCGCTCCTCGAGCAGCGCGGCGATCTCGTCGCGCTCGGCGTCCGAGAGGTCCGCGAAGAGCCCGAAGGTCTTGAGCGCCGCCGCCGCCATCAGGGAAGGAGCCTCGAGAACGCGCCGCGAAGCAGCTCGATCGGCTCGCGCCGCGCCTCGAGCGGCATCAGCACGAGCGTCGACTCCTCGGCCAGATCGACGTTGTGGCGGATCTCCTCGGCGAGGTCGCTCTCGCCGGGCCGCGTCAGCAGGAGATGCAGCAGGCGCGCGTGCGGCAGGCCGCGCATCGACTCCGCCAGCGGGCGCACCGCGGCGGCCGCCTCGGCGACTGGACCGCCGAGCAGGAGCAGCACGCCGAGCGCGCCGTACCCCGCGAGCGGCCAGAGCGGGGCGTAGCTCGGCTGCGCGGGGACGTGTACGAACTCGATCCCGACGTCGCCGTCGACGCGAAGCCTCGCGATCGGACCGAGGCCGTCGGCGGGAATCCCCTCGGCCATGCGCGGGTGCGGCTGCAGCCCCGGCACGCCCTGCAGCACGCCGAGGAAGTCGCGCGTCGCGTCGGGGTGGGTCGAGGCGACGAGCACCTTGGCGTCGCGCGGGCGCGCGCTGTCCGCGCGCCCGCCGCCCAGCCACTCGCGCAGCCGGCGCACCTGCGCCGCGCGGAACAGGCCGGCCTCGGGCGAGGGCAGCGGCGCGCCGGCGCGGACCTCGACGATGCCGCGCTGGACCAGCGTCTGCAGCGTGCGCAGCACCTGGTAGTCGGGGAACGACGAGTGGTCGACCAGCTCGCCGACGTTGCTGTAGAGCTCCAGCAGCAGCAGCACCTCCTGCGTCAGCGGGTGCACCACGTTCGGCAGCTCGGCGCTGCGCACGCGCAGCGCGACGTGCGCGTCGAACGAGGGCAGCTCGGCGCGCAGGCGACGCCATTCGTCGAGCTGGCGCATCCCCTCCATCAGGAGCGCGCGCGTGGTCGACGTGATGCGCGGGGCGATCTGGATCGGCTCGGCGCGGAACGCGAAGGCGCCGTCGTTCCAGGTGAGGAGCCGGAACAGCGCCTTCTCGCCCTCGACGGGCCCCGTCGCGGCCTGCACCACGTCGCCCTCGTGCAGGTGGATGCGACCGCGCTCGCTGCGCCCATCCGGGGTGCGCCGGCGCAGCTCGAAGGTGCCCGTGCGGCGGTTCAGGTGGAAGAGCTGCAGCAGGTCGGCGAGCGGGATCTGCGCGAGCTGGCCCTCGACCTCCTCGCGCGCCTCGCCGACCGCGTCGAGCTCGGACCCGCGCACGGCGAGCTCGGCGACGCGCTCGCCCACCTCGTCGGGGTCCGCGTCCAGGGGAAGCTGGAGCGCGCCCCACTCCGCGCCGCCGGCCGGCGCCTCGACGTCGCTCAGGAACACGAAGCGGACGCGCCGCGTGCGCGGATTGGTCCGGAGGATCTCCACGAGCTTCGGTGCCTCGATCAGCGCCAGCGGCCCCGCCGCCAGCAGCACGTCGGGCACCTCGGCGATGCACACCTCGAGGGCGTCGGCGCCGTTCGAGACCGCGCGGGTCGCGTAGCCGCGCACGGCGCACGCCTCGCGCAAGCGGTCGGAGCGTTCGGGATCGGCGGCGGCGACGACGACCAGGCGGCTCACGCGGTTCTCCGACGGCTCAGCGGGAGATCGGGACGCCGAGCGCCCGCTGCAGCTGGAAGGCCAGGTGCTCGACCAGCACCCGGTCCGAGGTCTGGAACAGCCCGCCGCCGGCAGCGCTCGCGTCGCCGACCAGCGCGTACGCGGGACCCTCCGCGTAGTAGAGCAGGAACGGCCGCCGGGTCCCGATCTGCTGCGGCGGCACGCACGTGACCGGGACGCCGGCGAGCGCGTCGGCGCGACCGTCGCTCACGACGACCAGCTCGGTGCGCGTGTGGGCGGGATCCAGCCGCGCGAGGCCCTCGCGCACGACCGGGAGCAGGGCTGAGCCCGGCGAGACGCAGAGGATCCCGCGCTCCACGGCGCGGCGCTCGACCTCGGCGAGCACGAAGCGCAGGACCTGCTCGAATGCGTCGACGCCGAGCGCCTCGCCGCGGCCCGCCAGCGCGTCGAGCAGGATCGGGAACGGCTTGTGCTCGAGGCCCAGCGAGTGCACCAGGCTGTCGCGGTCCTCCGCCAGGCGCCCGCCGAGCACCCGACTCAGCTCTTCGAGCTGCGTGCCGTCGACCGGGAAGCTCGCGGCCGCCAGGTGGAGACGGGGGCCCGGCTTCTCGCCGCGCAGGAGCTCGCCGCGCTCGAGCACCTCGCCGATGCGGCGCTTGAGCACGGCGGCGCCGAGCGCGTCGGTCTCCGGCAGCAGGACGGCGAAGCGGCTGTCGGTCTCGGCGGCCAGGAGATCGGTGGTGCGCAGCACGCGGCCGATCTGGAACGCGAGGCGCTCGAGCCACGCGGCGAACTCGGTGTCGGGGAGCTCGCGCCGCAGCTCGCCCACGCCCGCGAGCTCCACCTTGAGCAGCGAGAACGAGCGGCAGAAGCGGCCGGCCTTGCGGATCTCGTTGCGGACCACGTCCTCGAAGAACGCCCAGGTGTAGGCCTTGGTCACGGGATCGCGGAAGGAGCGGTGCTCGAGCGCGCGGAAGCGCAGGGCGTTTCCGGCCGCGATCGCCGCGGGCACGGCGAAGCGCTCGGACACGGCGCGGTCGCGGGCATCGAAGGAGGCGCCCGACAGCTTGTCGGTGAGCCGCGCGAAGCCGAGCAGGTGGCCCTCGTTCCGGAGCGGCACGATCAGCGCGGAGCCCGCTGCGAACGCCGTCGCCTCGGGGCGCAGCAGCGGCGCGAGCTCCGGCGGCAGCGCGTCGACCGCGATCTCCTCGGCCTCGCGCTCCACCCGCACCAGCCCGCGCGCCGCGGCGAGCCGCAGCCGGTTCGGGTCGTCGGGGCGCGCCAGCCAGGCGATGCCGCCCTGCGCACGAGCCTCCAGACACAGGCCCTCGACGATGCGGTCGGCAAGCGGCTCGACCGCGAGCGTCGAGAAGAGCGCCATGGTCCGCTCGTAGAGCGAGAGGACGCCGAGGTACTCGAGGTTCTCGGCCATCAGCGAGGCGTGCTCCAGCCGCAGCCGCTTGCGCTGCAGGATCGCCTCGAGGGAGCGGGAGAGCAGCGTCGCGTCGAGGGGCTTCAGCAGGTAGTCGCTGGCGCCGGTGCGCATGGCCTCGACGGCGGTGCGCACGTCGCCGACGCTCGTCACCACCACGACGTCGAGCTCCGGCCAGCGGCTCTTCACCCGCTCCACGAGCTCGACGCCGGCGAGACCCGGCATCACGAGGTCGGTCACGACCACGTCGTAGAGCTCGCGCTCCATCAGGTGGAGCGCCTCCTCGCCGCTGCTGGCCGTGTGCACCTCGAAGCCCTGCTGGACGAGCAGGTCCTCGAGGTAGACGCGGAAGTAGCGCTGGTCGTCGACGGCGAGGATCCGCGCCTTCGCCATGTCTCCCCCGGCGCGGGCTCCAGAACGCCGGTCCCGAGGGCCGGCGGGTGGCCCCGCGCCGACGTCCTTCATCGGCCGGAGGCGGCAGATCCTTCAATGAAACCGGCAACCCGCCGGAGGTCCCCGCGGGCTCGAGGCAACCGCCCGCTCAGGCCGGGAGGCCGATCAGGGAGTGAGGGGTGGCATCGGCGATCTGGACGCGGACGAACTCGCCCGGGTGCGCCCCGGTCATCAGGTTCACCACGCGGTGCCAGGGGTCGCGGCCCGACCGCTGCCCGGCGAGGTCCGGGCGGCCGCTGTGCGAGCTCGGCCCCTCGACCAGCACCTCGGTCGTGCCGCCCACCCGGCTCCGGTGGTAGGCGAGGGTCTGGCTGCGTTGGAGAGCCTGGAGAGCCTCGAGCCGCTCCTGAGCCATCGCGTCCGACGGGGCGCCGCCCTGCTCCGCGGCCGCCGTCCCGGGCCGCGGCGAGTACTTGAACGAGAAGCTATCCGCGAAGCCCAGGTCGCGGACCAGCGCGAGGGTGTCTTCGAAGTCGCGGTCGGTCTCGCCCGGGAAGCCGACGATCAGGTCGGTCGTGAGCGCCAGATCCGGGCGTGCGGCCCGCAGGCGCTCGGCCAGGGCCCGAAGATCGTCGGACCGGTAGCGCCGCCGCATGGCGGCGAGCACCGAGTCCGAGCCGCTCTGTGCCGGCAGGTGGACGTGGGGGCAGAGCGCCTCGAGCTCGCCGTGCGCGGCGACGAGATCCTCGTCGAAGAAGATCGGGTGCGGGCTCGTGTAGCGGATGCGCCGGAGGCCGGGGATCGCCGCCAGCCGCCGGAGCAGGGCTGCGAAGCTCGTCGTTCCCGCCGACGGGGTGCGCCCGCGCCGCACGTCGTGCCGGCCGTAGGCGTTCACCGTCTGGCCGAGCAGGGTGATCTCGGCGACGCCGTCCGCGGCCAGCTCCTCCGCCTCGCGGACGATCGCCGCCGCCGGCCGGCTGATCTCGCGGCCCCGGGTGAGCGGAACGATGCAGAACGAGCAGAACATGTCGCAGCCTTCCATCACCGTGAGGAAGGCCCGGCCTGGCGTCGCGCGCCCGAGCGCTGGGTGGCGGCCCGGCAGCTCGAAGCGCTCGAGGTCGCCCCGCTCGGCCGTCTCCGCGCGCCGGCGCCCCTGGGCGGCGGCTCCCACGAGCGCAGGCAGGAGGCGCAGGTTGTGGGTTCCGAAGACGAAGTCGAGCTGCGGGAAGCGCTCCAGCAAAGCGTCACCCTGCTGCTGGGCGACGCAGCCGCCGACACCGATGAGCCGTCCCGGCCGCCGCTCGCGCCAGGCGCGGAGCGCGCCGAGGTCGGCGTAGAGGCGCTGCTCGGCCTTGTCGCGGATCGAGCAGGTGTTCACGACGAGGAGGTCGGCGAGCTCGGGGTCCGGCTCGGGGACGAAGCCCTCGTGCGCCAACAGGTTCGCGACCTTCTCCGAGTCGTGCACGTTCATCTGGCACCCGAAGGTGCGGAGATGGAAGCGCCGGGCGGACATTTCGGGGCAACCTATCCGAGGCATTCTGGCGCCGCCAAGCTCGACTGGGCCTATCCCCTAGGGGCGGTGTCAGGGGAATTTCGAGACGCGACAAATCCTGTTTGACAGAGTGCGGGGGCAGCGCGCATAATCCGTTTCGATCGACGGCAGGAGGGTCTCCGAGCCAAGTTTCCGACAGGTTTCTGGAGCGGCGGTGGATAAGGCATTTCTAACCGAAATGTCCAACCTCTCACCCCCCATCATCTATCCACCGCCACTCCCCCCTGTAGAACGCCCCGTCCGGCTCGCGCCGGGCGGGGCGTTTCCGTTCGGGGGTCCGCGTTCGGGGATCAGAGCACGAGGCGGTCGACGATGCGCGAGAGCTGCCGCAGGTTTCGACACTCTTCTGCGACGCTCGTGTAGGGCAGGTACTTGTCCATCACCGAGTCGCCGAAGCCCCACGCGCTCGGGCTCTCGGGATTCAGCCACACCACGTTCTTCGCCTTGGCGTGCACGTCGCGTAGGCACCACGCCTTCGGGTCGTTGTAGTTGTTGCGCGCGTCGCCGAGCACCAGCACGGTCGTCTTGGCGTCCACTGCCGACAGGAAGTCGCGCCAGAACATGTGGAACGCCATGCCGAAGTTCGAGCGCGTGTAGACGTTGATCGCTCCGCCGCCCTCGAGCGCCTCCTCGATCGCCTTGCTGACCTCGTGGTCGTGGAAGACCTGGGTCACCTCGCCGAGCTCGGCCACGAAAACGAACGAGCGGATCTTGGTGAAGCACTCCTGCAGGCTGTAGACGAACTGCAGCATGAAGCGCGAGACGTTCGCCACCGACGAGGACACGTCGCACAGGATGACGAGCTTCGGACGATCCTTGCGCCGCTCCTTGAAGACCAGCTCGAAGGGCATGCCGCCGCGCGCCATGTTGCGCCGCAGCATGGTGTGGAGATCGAGCTTGCCGCGCTTCAGCCGGCGTCGGCGGATCGACATCACGTTCTTGATGCGCTGCGCGAGGCGGGTCACCACCTCGCGCATGCGTGCGATCTCCTCCTCGGTCAGGCTGTAGAAGCTCTTCTCGAAGAGCGCCTCGCGCCGGAACTTCTCCATGTAGTCGAAGTTCCGGGTCTGGAGCTCTCGCTCCATGAAGTTGCGCACGCTCTGGCGCAGCGCCTCGAAGAAGCGCTCGGCGAGCCGTCCGATCGCCTCCGCCTGCGCGTCGCCCATGCCCGCGGCGCGCAGGCGCGCCGCCAGGCTCTGGAGCTCGCGCGCGGCGCTCTCCGCCCCGAGCGCCTCCATGGTGCGGCGCCCGAAGAAGCCGATCTGCAGCATGTTCTCGATCCGCGCGGTGCCGGCCTGCGCCGCCGCGGCGCGGATCAGCCGCTCGAGCTCCGAGAGATCCCCGGACAGGAGCGCGCGAGCGAGCTCGGAGAGCTCCATGTCGCCGGCCTCGCCGAGCTCCCCGTTCTCGAGCGCCTCCTGGATGCGCCGCAGCAGCTCCTCGACGTCGATCCCCTCGCCGGAGAGCGACGCACTCGCTGCGTCGAACGCCTGCTTCAGGCTGTCGTGGAATCCGGACCAGTAGAGGTCGAAGAGCTGGTCGTAGGTCGGGACGTCGTCACCGCGCTTCACCAGCGAGGCGCGCAGCGCGTCGCGGAACACCTGCCGGTCGTCGATCGAGAGCTCGTCGAGCGCGCGGAACGCGTCGATCGCCTCGCTCACGGACACCCGCAAGCCGCTCTTGCGGAGCAGGTTCGCGAACTCGACGATCTTCTGCTGCATCCACCCGCCCTCGCAGCTAGTGCAGGGTGCCCTTCTTGCGCGCCGCCGGGTCGGGCGCGGGCGCGCCGGGCGCGGCCGGCTTCGGCTCGGGCCGCGGCAGCGCGCGCGACAGCTCCTGCTGCGCCTTGCGGATGTCGGCCTCGTACTTGAGAATCACGTTCATCGTGTCGCGCGCCAGCGTCTCGTCGAGCGTGGTGGCGTTGAGCGCGAGCAGCGCGCGCGCCCAGTCGAGCGTCTCGGAGATCGAAGGCGCCTTCTTCAGGTCGAGTTGGCGCAGCCGCTGCATCATCGACACCAGCTCCTGCGCGAGCTTCCGGTCGATGCCGGGCACCTTGGCGTCGAGGATGCGGAGCTCCACCTCCTCGTTCGGGTAGTCGATCCACAGGTGCAGGCAGCGGCGCTTCAGGGCGTCGCTCATCTCGCGGGCGTCGTTGGAGGTGAGGAATACCAGCGGCCGCTGGCGCGCCGAGAAGGTGCCGATCTCCGGCACCGTCACCTGGAAGTCCGAGAGCACCTCGAGCAGGAACGCCTCGAACTCCGGGTCCGACTTGTCGACCTCGTCGATCAGGAGCGCACACGGCTCGTCCGCGGTGATCGCGTGGAGCAGCGGCCGCGGCACGATGAACTGGTCGGAGAAGAACACGCTGTCCTGTGCGCCGACCCGCTCGGCGGCCTCGCGCAGCGAGCGCGTCCCCTCCATCACCTCGGCGATCTTCTCCTTCAGGATCTGCGTGTAGAGGAGCTGCTTCGAGTACTCCCACTCGTAGAGCGCCTTGGCCTCGTCGAGCCCCTCGTAGCACTGGAGCCGGATCAGCGTGCGCCCGGTGGCGGCCGCCACCACCTTGGCGAGCTCGGTCTTGCCGACCCCGGCGGGTCCTTCGATCAGCACCGGCTTCTCGAGCTGCTTCGCGAGAAAGACGACGGTCGCGATGCGCCGCTCGCAGATGTAGCCCTGCTTCTCGAGCTGGTTCTGGACGTCCTCGACGGAATCGAACAAAGCTGTGACCTCGCTGGCCGGCCTGATGATCTCGCGCCGCCGACCGAAGCGGTCGGCGCGCCAACACGCGTTTACTGACCTTTTCGCACCCCGGCCACACTAGCTCATCAAGTGGAGTACGTGGCCGAGCTTTTCCTTCTTGGTGCGCAGGTACTCGTAGTTCTTCTCGTTCGGCGCGATCTCGAGCGGAACGCGCTCGACGATCGCGAGCCCGTACCCCTCGATGCCGGCGCGCTTGCCCGGGTTGTTGGTGATGAGCCGCATCCGCCGCACGCCGAGATCGACGAGGATCTGTGCCCCCACGCCGTAGTCGCGCAGGTCGGGAGGGAAGCCGAGCCGCTCGTTGGCCTCGACCGTGTCGAGCCCCTCGTCGTCCTGCAGGGAGTAGGCGCGGATCTTGTTCTTGAGCCCGATCCCGCGGCCCTCCTGGCGCATGTACAGGATCACGCCCGCGCCTTCCGCCTCGATCATCTTCATCGCGGCGTGCAGCTGCTCGCCGCAGTCGCAGCGCAGCGAGCCGAAGGCGTCGCCCGTGAGGCACTCGCTGTGCACGCGCACCAGCACGTCGAGGTCGGGGCGGATCTCGCCCTTGGTGATCGCGATGTGATCGACGTGATCGATGTCGTTCTCGTACACGAAGGAGCGCCACTCGCCCGCGATCGCGGTGGGCAGCTCGGCTTCCGCGACCCGCCGCACCAGCTTCTCGTTGCGCAGCCGGTACTCGATCAGGTCGGCGATCGTCACGATCTTGAGCCCGTGCGTGCGCGCGAACGCGACGAGGTCGGGCATGCGCGCCATGGCGCCGTCGTCCTTCATGATCTCGCAGATCACGGCCGCCGGCTTGCGGCCCGCCAGCCGCGCCAGGTCGACCGAGCCCTCGGTCTGGCCGGCGCGGCGCAGCACGCCGCCGTCGCGCGCGCGCAGCGGGAACACGTGGCCCGGGCGCGCCAGGTCGTTCGGCCGCGTCGCATCGTCGATCGCGACGCGGATGGTGTGCGCGCGATCGGCGGCCGAGATGCCGGTCGTGACGCCGTGGCGCGCCTCGATCGAGATCGTGAAGGCGGTGCCGAAGGCGGTGCTGTTGTCGGCGTCGGGCACCATCATCGGGAGCCGCAGCTCGCGGATCCGCTCCTCCGAGAGCGGGAGGCAGATCAGGCCGCGCCCGTGGCGCGCCATGAAGTTGACCGCCTCGGGCGTGACCGCGTCCGCGGCCATGCAGAGGTCGCCCTCGTTCTCACGGTCTTCGTCGTCGACCAGGATGATCATGCGGCCGGCGCGGATCTCGGCGATGCCGTCCTCGACCGGCGCGATCACGTCCGCCCACTCCGGCGGGACCCGGCGCGGCTTGAGCCGCAGGGTCGGCGTTCTGCTGGGGGCCATCCGCTTCGATCCTCCCGTACGGACCGCTCGGCCTGGGGGACCACCCGGCGGTTCCGTCGGACGCCTTCCCCACGGGAATCGGCAGCCGGAACCTATCAGCGGTTGACTGCTACGTCAAACCGTCGAGGCCTCTGGATCGTCGCCTCCGAGGCAAGGTGACCGCCTGGAGCATCGCCGCAAAGCGCCCGAAGGGCGCGCGCAGCGAGCCGATGCCGAGCGAAGTTCATCAGGACGCGCGCAGCTCAGCTTGCGGCCGCTGTCGTCTCGCTGCGGCTCACGTGGCGGAAGACGCCGTTCAGGAACTCCTCCTCGCCGAGCCCGAAGCTCTGCGCGAGGTGGTGCTTGGCGTCGAGGTGGCGGTGGAGCCGGCGCAGGAGCTCGCGGAAGGTCTCCAGCACGCCCTCGCCCCGCATCGCCACGGCCGGGTGGGTCGGGATGTCGCCCCAGGACTTCCGGATCTCCTGGAGCGGCTTCACGTCGGGAAGATCGCGCTTGTTGAACTGCACCACCTTCGGGATCGCGTCGAAGTCGATTCCGTTGGCGCGCAGGTTCGCCTCCATGTCCCGCCAGGAGTACGCGTTCGCGCTCGCCGACGCGCGCTGCGAGTCGGCCACGAAGGCGATCGCATCGGCGCCGGCCAGCACGACCTTGCGCGTCGACTTGTGCATGACCTGCCCGGGCACCGTGAAGAGCTTGATCTTCACCGAGACACCCTTCCCCGCCCCGAACTGGATCGGCAGGAAGTCGAAGTAGAGCGTGCGGTCGTCGGAGGTGTCGAGCGTGACCATCTTGCCGCGCGAGGCCGGGTCGATCAGCTGGTGGAGCTGCTGGAGGTTCGTGGTCTTGCCGGAGAGCGCAGGCCCGTAGTAGACCACCTTCAGGGTGATCTCTCGGGCGGCCATGTTGATCTGGACCATGCGGGCTCCCGCGCGCGGACCCGCCCGCGCTGCCGGCGCAAGACGGGACGGCATCTAGCATCGGCAGGACCGGGGTCGGGGTGAAGGGGCCTGGCGGCCGCGGACTCCGCCTCACCTAGCGCGCCCGGAAGGCCTCGAGCAGAGCCCGCGCGGCGGCGGCCGGCGTGGCCTTCCGGGACTCGACCTCGGCCTCCAGGCGCGGGATCGCGCGCGCCACGGCGGGATGGCCCCGGAAGGCGCGCTGCAGGCCGTCGTCGACCAGGCTCCAGAGCCACGCCCGCGCCTGGCTCCGACGGCGGGTGTCGAGCTCGCCGGCGGCGTCGAGCGCCGCCCGGTGCCTCAGGACCACCTCCCAGAAGGCGTCGATCCCCTCGCCGCTGCGAGCGCTCGCCAGCAGCACCGGAGGCCGCCAGTGCGACGACGCGGGGCGCAGCAGGTCCAGCGCGTGCTGGTACTCCACGCGAGCACGCCGCGCCGCGGCCCGGAGCTCGCCGTCGGCCTTGTTCACCACCAGCGCGTCGGCCAGCTCGAGCACGCCCTTCTTCATCCCCTGCAGCTCGTCGCCGGCCCCCGGCTGAAGCAGCACGGCGAAGAAGTCGACCATCGACGCGACCGCCGCCTCCGACTGTCCGACGCCGACCGTCTCGACCACCACGACCTCGTAGCCGGCCGCCTCGCACACCAGCATCGTCTCGCGCGTGCGGTGGGCGACACCACCGAGCGATCCGCCCGACGGCGAGGGCCGGATGAAGGCCGCCGTCTGCTGCGCCAGCCGCTCCATGCGCGTCTTGTCGCCGAGGATGCTGCCGCCGGTGCGCGGGCTCGACGGATCCACCGCCAGCACGGCGACCCGCTGGCCGCGCTCGATCAGCGCGAGGCCGAGCGACTCGATGAAGCTGCTCTTTCCGACGCCCGGCGTCCCGGTGATCCCCACGCGCACCGCGCCGCCGGTGTAGGGCACCAGCTCCTCGAGAACGCTCTGGCCGAGCTCGGCGTGGTCGGCGCGGCGGCTCTCGAGCAGGGTGATCGTCTTCGCGATCGCGCGCCGGTCGCCGGCGCGCACTCCGTCGCGGTACTCGCTCGCCGCCGCCAGGCGCACGCTCATGCGTGTCGCGAGCGGATCGCTTGCAACACCTCGCGCGCGGCCTTCGGAACCGCCGTACCCGGACCGAAGACGGCCGCCACTCCGTGCGCGCGGAGCGCGTCGTAGTCCTTGGGCGGGATCACGCCGCCGGCCACCACCACCACGTCGCCCGCGCCCTGGCGGCGCAGCGCGTCGACGAGCTGAGGCACCAGCGTGCCGTGGCCGCCGGCCTGCGTGGAGACCCCGACCACGTGGACGTCGTTCTCCACGGCCTGCCGCGCCGCCTCGTCCGGCATCTGGAAGAGGGGGCCGATGTCGACGTCGAAGCCGAGGTCGGCGAAGGCGGTCGCGATCACCTTCATGCCGCGGTCGTGGCCGTCCTGTCCGAGCTTGCAGACCAGCATCCGGGGTCGGCGTCCCTCCGCCGCCGCGAAGGCCTCGACCTCGGCGCGCACCGCGTCGAACTCCGCGTCGCCCTCCGAGCTCCCGCCGTACACGCCCGAGATGGTGCGCGTCTCCGGCCGATGCCGGCCCCAGACCCGCTCCATCGCCTCCGAGATCTCGCCCACCGTCGCGCGCGCGCGCGCCGCCTCGACCGCGGCGTCGAGCAGGTTGCCCTCGCCCCGGCGCGCGACGCCCTCGAGCGCCTCGAGCGCGCGCCGCACCGCGCCGGCGTCGCGCCGCGCGCGCACCTCGGCGAGCCGGCGGACCTGCGCCTCGCGCACCGCGCTGTTGTCGATCTCGAGCAGCTCGATCTCGCTCTCCGCGCCCGGCGCCGGGTACTTGTTGACGCCCACCACCACGTCCTCGCCGCGGTCGATGCGGGCCTGGCGGCGCGCCGCGCACTCCTCGATGCGGAGCTTGGGCATGCCGGCCTCGATCGCCCGCGCCATGCCGCCCATCTCCTCGACCTCGGCGATCACGCGGCGCGCCTCCGCGGCGAGGCTCGCCGTCAGCGACTCCATGAAGTACGAGCCGCCGAAGGGATCGATCACCGCCGGGATGCCGGTCTCCTCCTGCAGGATCAGCTGCGTGTTGCGGGCGATGCGCGCGCTGGTGTCGGACGGCAGCGCGAGCGCCTCGTCGTAGGCGTTGGTGTGGAGCGACTGTGTGCCGCCGAAGACGGCCGCCATCGCCTCGATCGTGGTGCGCACGGCGTTGTTCAGCGGATCCTGGTAGGTCAGGCTCGCGCCCGAGGTCTGGCAGTGCGTGCGCAGCATCGAGCTCTCGACGCGCTTGGGCGCGAAGGGCGCGAGCCCCTGCGCCCACAGCAGCCGCGCCGCGCGCAGCTTCGCGATCTCCATGTAGAAGTTCATCCCGATCGCGAAGAAGAAGGACAGGCGCGGCGCGAAGTCGTCGATCGCCAGGCCCTTCGACAGCGCCGCCCGCACGTACTCGAGCCCATCGGCGATGGTGAACGCGAGCTCCAGCACCGCGTTCGCACCGGCCTCCTGCATGTGGTAGCCGCTGATCGAGATCGAGTTGAACTTCGGCATGTGCCGCGCCGTGTACTCGATCACGTCGGCCACGATGCACATGCTCGGCGACGGTGGATAGATGAAGGTGTTGCGGACCATGAACTCCTTCAGGATGTCGTTCTGGATGGTGCCGGCGAGCTTCTCGCGCGGGACCCCCTGCTCCTCGCCCGCCACGATGAAGCACGCCATCACCGGCAGGACCGCGCCGTTCATGGTCATCGAGACGGTGACCTGGTCGAGCGGGATCCCGTCGAACAGGCGCTTCATGTCCTCGACCGAGTCGATCGCGACGCCCGCCTTGCCTACGTCGCCGACCACGCGCGGATGGTCCGAGTCGTAGCCGCGGTGGGTCGCCAGGTCGAAGGCGACCGAGAGACCCTGCTGACCGGCTGCCAGGTTGCGGCGGAAGAAGGCGTTGGTCTCCTCCGCGGTGGAGAAGCCGCCGTACTGGCGGATCGTCCAGGGGCGGTTCGCATACATGGTCGCGCGCGGACCGCGCACGAACGGGGAGACGCCGGGCAGCGTGTCGAGGACCTCGAGCCTCTCGAGATCCGCCGCGGTGTAGAGGGGCTTGATGCGGATCCCCTCCGGCGTCTCCCAGACGAGCTGGGCGGGATCCTTGCCGCGCAGCTCTTCGCGCGCCAACGCGCTCCAGCGCGCGAGGTCGGCCCTCGCGCCGACGGCTTCGTTCGGGTCCCTGGCTGCCATGCTTCACTCCGCGCCCGGCGATCTCGAGAACATAGCGAGCCGCCTACATCGCCCGCCGGTAGCGGCCGCCGACCTCGAAGAGCGCATCGCTGATCTGCCCGAGGCTGGCCGCCGTCACCGCCTGCATCAGCGCCTCGAAGAGGTTCTCGCCGCGCGAGGCGACCTCCTGCAGGCGCCGCAGCGCCTCGGGCGCCTCGCCCGCGTGCCGCGCGTGGAACGCGTGCAGGGCGTCGAGCTGCTGCCGCTTCTCCGTCTCGCTCGAGCGCACCAGCGCATCGCCGCGCACCGGCTCGGCCCCCTCCGGATGCGGATTCTCGAAGGTGTTCACCCCCACCACCGGGAGCTCGCCGCTGTGCTTCAGCGACTCGTAGCGCAGGCTCTCGTCCTGGATGCGGCCGCGCTGGTAGAGGGTCTCCATCGCCCCGAGCACCCCGCCGCGCTCGGCGAGCCGCTCGAACTCGCGCAGCACGGCCTCCTCGACCGCGTCGGTGAGCTGCTCGATCACGTGCGAGCCCTGCAGGGGATTCTCGTTCCGCGCCAGCCCGAACTCGCGCTGGATGATGAGCTGGATCGCGAGCGCGCGCCGCACCGACTCCTCGGTCGGCGTGGTGACCGCTTCGTCGTACGCGTTGGTGTGCAGGCTGTTGCAGTGGTCCTCGATCGCGGTCAGCGCTTGCAGCGTGGTGCGGATGTCGTTGAACGCCATCTCCATCGCGTGCAGCGAGCGGCCCGAGGTCTGCACGTGGTACTTGAGCTTCTGGCTGCGCTCCCCCGCGCCGTACAGCTCGCGCATCGCGACCGCCCAGATGCGCCGCGCCACGCGGCCGATCACCGCGTACTCGGCGTCGAGGCCGTTGCTGAAGAAGAAGGAGAAGTTCGGAGCGAAGTCGTCGACCGCCATGCCGCGCGCCCGGTAGTACTCCACCAGCGTGAAACCGTTGGCGAGCGTGAAGGCGAGCTGGGTGATCGGGTTCGCGCCGGCCTCCGCGATGTGATAGCCGGAGACGGAGACCGAGTAGAAGTTGCGCACCGCGTGGTCGATGAACCACGCCTGCATGTCGCCCATCATGCGCAGCGCGAACTCGGTCGAGAAGATGCAGGTGTTCTGCGCCTGGTCCTCCTTCAGGATGTCGGCCTGCACGGTGCCCCGCACGCGGCGCAGCACGTCGGCGCGGATGCGCTCGTAGGTCTCCGCGTCGACCGCATCGCGACCCGGGATGCCGAGGAGCCCGAGGCCGAGGCCGTCGTGCCCGGGCGGGATCTCGCCCTCGTAGCGGGGCAGCGGCGCGAAGCGGGCGCGCACGGCGTCGAGCCGGCCCTCCTCGCGCAGGTGCCGCTCCACCTGCTGGTCGATCGCCGCGTGCAGGAAGAAGGCGAGCAGCATCGGCGCCGGTCCGTTGATGGTCATCGACACCGAGGTGCGCGGGTCGCAGAGGTCGAAGCCGGAGTAGAGCTTCTTGGCGTCGTCGACCGTGCAGACCGACACGCCCGAGTTTCCGACCTTGCCCCACACGTCCGGGCGCGGGTCCGGCTCGCGGCCGTAGAGCGTCACGCTGTCGAAGGCCGTCGAGAGGCGCGCCAGCCCCTGCCCCGCCGCGAGCAGGTGGAAGCGGCGGTTGGTGCGCTCGGGCGTCCCCTCACCCGCGAACATGCGCGCCGGATCCTCGTCGTCGCGCTTGAACGGGAAGACGCCCGCGGTGAAGGGGAAGGCGCCGGGCAGGTTCTCGCCGCGCAGGTAGCGGACGAGATCTCCCCAGCCCTCGAAGCGCGGCAGCGCCACGCGCGGCAGACGCGTTCCGGAGAGCGTCTCGACGTGGTTGGCGACGCGGATCGCGCGATCCCGCACGCCGTACTCCTGTGCCTCGGCGTCGTAGCGGGCGCGCGTGGCCGGCCACGCCTCGAGCGCGCGGCGAATCGGCTCGGAGAGGGCGGCGAGGCTCGCGTCGCGGCGCTCGCGAAGCGCCGCGGCCGCGGGCCCGTCGTCGCCGATCGCGCCGAGCGCGCGCTCGAGCGCCCAGGCGTCGGCCGCGCGAGCCGCCTCCTCCTCGGTGCGGGTCCGGTAGCCGCGCACCGCCTCCGCGATCTCGGCGAGGTACCGGCGCCGCGCGCCCGGCAGCAAGGGAGCCGCGATCGCCGCCAGGCGCTCGGCGGCCGGGTGCGGCGCGAAGGCGTCGCCGAAGCGGCCGGCGAGGCGCTCGGCGAGCGCGCGATAGAAGCGCTCGACGCCGGGATCCTGGAAGCGGCTCGCCACCGTGGCATACACCGGCGCGGCGTCCTCGGGCCCGGCGCCCGCCGCGCGGTTGCGGCGCCACTGCCGGCGCACGTCGCGCAGCGCGTCCTCGGCACCGGCGCGGTCGGCCTTGTTCAGCACGATCAGATCGGCCAGGTCGAGCATGTCGATCTTCTCGAGCTGCGACGGCGCTCCGTACTCGGGGGTCATCACGTAGACCGAGAGATCCGCGAGGTCGGTGATCTCGGAGTCGCTCTGGCCGATGCCCGCGGTCTCCACCAGCACCAGGTCGTAGCCCGCCGCCTGCAGCACGGCCACGGCGTCGCGCACCGCCTGCGAGAGCGCGAGATGGGCCTGGCGCGTCGCGAGCGAGCGCACGTAGATTCCGGGCGCGCCGATCGCGTTCATGCGGATGCGATCGCCGAGCAGCGCACCGCCGCTGCGCCGCCGCGTCGGATCCACCAGCAGGCAGCCGATCGCGAGCTCGGGATGGTCGCGGCGCACGCGCCGAACCACCTCGTCCACGACGCTCGACTTGCCGGCACCGCCGGTGCCCGTGAAGCCCACGACGGGCGCCGGCGACCTTCCGCGCCGCGCCGCGAGCGCGCTGCGGATCCGCTCCAGGGCCGGGTGACCCCCCGCGCCCTGTGCGTCGTGCCCGTCCTCCTCCAGCCGGCTGATCAGGCGCGCCACGGCACCCGGATCGCCGGGCGCGATGCGCGCGAGGAGCGCCTGGGGGTCGTCGGTTGGGCGCTCGCGCGGGGCGGCCACGATCTCGCGGATCATCCCCTCGAGCCCGAGCCGCCGGCCGTCCTCGGGGAGGTAGATCCGCGCAACCCCGGCGGCGCAGAGCGCCTCGGCCTCGTCGCGGGTGATGGTGCCGCCCCCGCCGCCATACACGCGGACGTGTCCGGCGCCGAGCGCGCGGAGCCGCTCGACGAGGTAGCGGAAGAACTCCATGTGGCCGCCCTGGTACGACGACACGGCCACCGCGTCCGCATCCTCCTGCAGCGCGGCCTGCGCGATCTCCTCGACCGAGCGGTCGTGCCCGAGGTGGATCACCTCGGCGCCCTGCGCCTGCAGGAGCCGGCGCATGATGTTGATGGCGGCGTCGTGGCCGTCGAAGAGCGAGGCCGCGGTCACCACGCGAAGCCGCGCGGGCGGGTCGGGAACCCGGACGAGGCGGGCCGGCGCCGAGCTCATCGCCGCCTCGCCTCGCGACGCGGCTCGTCGCGGAGCGCGCCGCGCCGCTGCGCCACGCGTGCGCGGTACTTCTCGATCAGGTCGCGCAGGCCGGCGAGCTCGGCGATGCGCCCGTCGAGCTCGCCCAGGCGCCGCGCCAGGAGCTCGTCGAGACGCTCGAGCATGGCACCGGTGGAGCCGGCGATCCCGTGGACCGCGTTGAGCTCGCGGACCTCGGCGAGCGAGAGGCCGAGCGCCTTCAGGCGCTGGATGAACCGGAGCCGCTCGAGCTCGTCGCTGCCGTAGACGCGGCGGCCCCCGGCGCGCCGGCGCACGCCGGGCAGGAGACCGAGCTCCTCGTAGTAGCGCACCGTGCGGGGCGACACGCCGCAGCGAGCGCACACGTCGCCGATCGATAGATCACCGCTCGGGACCTCGGTCGCGGGCTCTGTTTGCCAGCTCACGTCAACTGGTTAGCACGACCTCCGCCGCGCCCGCCAGCCCGCCCTCGCCCGGGTTCCCAGGGCACCCAGGGCGGCGAGCGCGAGCGCCCCGGCGCCCGGCTCGGGAGCGGGGATGCAGATGCCGCTGGTGCAGGCTCCCGGACCACCCGCCTCCATACAGACCGACCCGTCCGCGAGGGGTGCCTGCGCATCGTCCTGGCACGTGCAGGCATCGGGGCCGAGCGTCCCGCTCGCGGAATACTCACCGCACTCGGCGCTCGTCAGGCATCCCTGCAGCGTCCCGGGCACCACGGCGGGGTCCATCACGTCGCACGGGTCGCTCGTGTCGTGCGACAGGCAGGCCGTGTGGCCGACCTCGTGCGCGACGAGGTGGCCGAGGTAGCCGGCCTCCACGGCCTCCACGCTGATCGTGACGATGAGGGGCAGGAGCTGAGGAACACCACAGGCCGGCTGGTCGCTGCAGCCGACCGCCTGCGTGCCGCCCCCGCAGCCGGCCAGGGTGATGCTGTCGACGAGGAAGCCGCAGGTCCCCGCGCCGCAGAGCAGCGACATCAGGTCGAAGTCGCTCATCGAGTCGATCGTCGCGAGCCGGCTCTGATCGATCTCGTCGATTGCGCTGTCGTCGATCGAGACACAGCACGCGACGTCCGTCGGTGCCGGCGCCTGGACGCCCTGGAGCAGCGCGTCGGCCTCCGCCGTGGCCTGCTCGATCGCCTGCGCGTAGTAGGCGAAATCCTTGTCGGGCGCCTCGGCCTGCTGCACCACGAACCAGTGGACCGGATGGTGCGACACCAGGGGCGCCGCGGCGGCGCCGAGAGGGAGGAGCAGGAGCGGCACGGCGAGCTGCCCGAGGCGGCGCTGCATCCGACTACTCCGGGGCCCGCGCACCGAGCACGGTGTCGGCGCCCTCGGCCGCGATGCGGGCGTGCAGGCGAAGCGCCTCGGCCGCGTGCGCGGCCACATCGGTCGGAGCGAGCGAGCGCGTCGCGCTCTCCTCGCCGACGATCGCCTCGAGCACGGCGCGCGCCTCGGGACGTCCCGAGAGGCCGAGGCCCTCGAGCGCGAGGCCGCGCAGGTGCTCGGCGAGCGGCGGGCCTCGCAGCGCGCGGAACGACCAGCCGGGATCCACCGCCGGGTCGCGCGCCCGCGCGATCAGCCAGGACAGCGCGCGCGGGTCGGAGCGCGCGAGGTGGCCCATCGCGAGCGGAATCGCCGTCCGGAGCTTGTAGTCGGTGCGATCGACCTCGCCGCTGCTGCCGGCCTGGTCGGCGGCGACGAGCGCTTCGAAGGCGCCCTCGCGTCCGGCGATGCCAAGCACCAGGGCGGCGTTCGGCCACCAGGCGCGCTCCGCGGGATCGCGCAGCATCGCCGCGAGACGCGCGGCACCCGCAGCGTCGACGGCGCGCGCCGCCGCGAACGGCACGCCCTCGTAGTACACGCGCCGAACCAACGCCTCGGCGTCGATCCCGGGATCGGCGGTGGCGGAGCCGGCCAGCAGCGCGACGAGCACCGCGCAGGCGAGCCGTCCGAGCCGTCCCGCGGCCCGGCGGAGATCGAGTCGTGGGAGCCCGATCCGGGCCGCCTCGTCCAACATCCGCTTCTTCCGCTTCGACTTCTCGCGCGCCCCGCCGGGAGAATACTCCGCCGGGCCTGGAATCACATCGGGGTGACACTCCGGCGCTTCGCCGGCGCCGGGTCGGGCGGCCGCTCGGCGATCGCGCGGAAGCGCGCCGCCAGCTCGCTGCGCAGGTCCTCGGGGGCCACGATCGCGTCGATCACCAGCTCGCTCGCCAGCCGCTCGATGTCGACGTCCTCGCGGTACCCGGCGCGCAAGCGCTCGACCTCCGCGGCGCGCTCGGCCTCGGGGAGCGCCTGCAGCTTGTTGTAGTAGACCGCGTTGACGGCGGCCTCCGGCCCCATCACCGCGATCATCGCCGTGGGCAGCGCCAGGCACGCGTCCGGCGAGAAGCCGGGACCGGACATGGCATAGAGGCCCGCCCCGTAGGCCTTGCGCACCACGACCGAGATGCGCGGCACGCGCGCCTCGGAGACCGCCATCACCATCTTGGCGCCGGCGCGGATGATGCCCTGGCGCTCCACCTGCTTGCCGATCATGAAGCCCGGCACGTCGGCGAGATAGAGCAACGGGATCCCGTACGCGTCGCACAGCCAGATGAAGCGCGCCGCCTTGTCGGCCGAGTCGACGAAGAGGACGCCGCCCTTCACCTTCGACTGGTTCGCCAGCACTCCGATCACCCGCCCCTCGAGCCGCGCGAAGCCGGTCAGAAGCTCGCCCGCGTAGAGCTTCTTGAGCTCGAACCAGGAGCCGGCGTCGATCACGCGGTCGACGACCTCGCGCACGTCGAACGGCTTGTTCTCGTCGCGCGGGATCACCGACTCGAGCTCGGCGGGATCCCGGGCGGGCGCGCACGGCTCGGCGCGCGGCAGCTCGCCGCCGGCGCGCAGCGGCAGGTACGAGAGATACGCGCGCGCCGCCGCGATCGCCTCCTCCTCGCTGGCGGCCAGCAGATCGCCCAGTCCCGACACCGCACAGTGCATGCGCGCCCCGCCCATCTCCTCGAGCGTGGTCTTCTGGCCGATCACCATCTCGGCCATGCGCGGAGAGCCGAGGTACATGCTGGCGTTGCCCTCGACCAGGAAGATGACGTCGCAGAAGGCGGGGATGTAGGCGCCGCCGGCGGCCGAGGGGCCGAAGAGCAGACACACCTGCGGCACCAGACCCGACATGCGGCACTGGTTGGCGAAGATGCGGCCCGCGCCGCGCCGGCCGGGGAACATCTGCACCTGGTCGGTGATCCGCGCGCCGGCCGAGTCGACCAGGTAGACCAGCGGCACCCGCAGGCGCTCGGCGATCTCCTGCACGCGCAGGATCTTCTCCACCGTTCGCGCGCCCCACGAGCCCGCCTTCACGGTCGAGTCGTTGGCCATCACGCAGACCGGCCGCCCGCCGATCCGGCCGCTCCCGATCACCACGCCGTCGGCCGGGAGGTCGCCGGCCAGGCTCGCGGCGAAGGCAGCGTCCTCGACGAAAGAGTCCGGGTCGAGCAGCAGACGCAGCCGCTCGCGGCAGAAGAGCTTCCGCTCCTCGCGCGCCTTCTCGTGGTAGCGCGCGTCGCCGCCCCGCCGGATCCGCTCGAGCCGCTCGCGGACCTCCTTGCCGCTCTTCACGACATTCTCCCACCTCGATGATCCGGCGGGCCAGGCGCTGCCCGGCTGCGTGCGCCCAGGCGGGCGCGGAACACCCGGCCCGGCAGCGCCCGCTTCAACACGTCGCGCTCCATCCACGCCGTGGTGTCGACGAGCGCATCGAGGTCGACGCCGGTCGCGACCCCGGCGCGCTCGAAGAGATCGACGACGTCCTCGGTCGCCACGTTGCCCGACGCCCCCGGCGCGTAGGGACAGCCCCCGAGGCCGCCGAGCGCGGCGTCGAAGCACCGCACGCCCGCCTCGAGGCCGGCCTGCACGTTGGCCAGCGCGCGCCCGTAGGTGTCGTGCAGGTGGAGCGCCACGCGGGCGAGCTCGATCTCGCCGGCGACCGCGCGCACCAGCTCGCGTACCTGCCGCGGATGGCCGACGCCGATCGTGTCGCCCAGCGAGATCTCGTCGGCGCCCAGCGCCGAGAGCCGGCGCACCAGATCGACGACTGCGCGCAGCGGCACCTCGCCCTCGTACGGGCAGCCGCACACGGTCGACACGTAGGCGCGCAGACGGACGCCGTCGGCCCGCGCGCGCACCGCGACGGGCCGGAAGCCTTCCAGGTGGGCCGCGACGCCGCGATTCACGTTCTTCTGGTTGTGGGTCTCGCTGGCGGAGACGAAGAACGCGGCGACGGGGAGGCCGGCCGCGCGGAAGCGCTCGTAGCCGGCCTCGTTGGGGACCAACGCGCTGTACACGGCGTCCCGAGCGCGCGGCACACGGCGCACCAGGTCGTCGGCGTCGGCGAGCTGCGGGATCCACCGCGGCGACACGAACGAGGTGATCTCGATGCGCCGCAGCCCTGCCGCGGCGAGCCGGCGGACCAGCTCGGCCTTGGCGTCGGTCGGGACCGCCTCGGGCTCGTTCTGGAGGCCGTCGCGCGGCCCCACCTCGTAGACGACGACGGCGGGCTCGGCGGGCACTACGCCTCGTAGTGGTAGAACCCGCGGCCGCTCTTGCGGCCGAGCCACCCCGCCTCGACCCGCTTCTTGATCTCGAGGCACGGCCGATAGCGCGGCTCGCCGTACTCCCGATAGAGGCTGTCGAGGATCGCGTACACCACGTCGAGTCCGACCAGGTCGGCGAGCGCGAGCGGACCCATCGGGTGGTTGCAGCCGAGCTTCATGCACTCGTCGATGCCCTTGGCGTCGGACACGCCCTCCTGCAGCGCGAAGGCGGCCTCGTTGATCATCGGGAAGAGCACCCGGTTCACCACGAAGCCCGGGGCGTCCTTGACGTCCACCGGCGTCTTGCCCAGGTCCTCGGCCAGCAGGCGAGCGCTCTCGATCGTCGCGTCCGACGTGTTCAAGCCGGCGACGATCTCCACCAGCTTCATCGCGGGCACCGGATTGAAGAAGTGCATGCCCACGACGTGGCCGGGGCGCCGGGTGAACGACGCGAGGCGAGTAATCGAGAGGCTCGAGGTGTTGCTGGCGAGGATCGCGTCCTCGGCAAGGACCTCGTCGAGGCGCTGGAACAGCGCCTTCTTCAGCTCGAGGTCCTCCGGCGCCGACTCGATCACGATGTCGCAGCCCTTCAGCTCCTCGAGCGGCACCACGCCGCGGATGCGCTCGCCGATCGCCTCGACCTGCGCCGCGCTGAGCTTGCCCTTGGCCGCGAGCGCGCCGAGCGACTTCTCGATCTTCGAGAGGCCCTTCTCCACCGACTCCTGGCGGCGGTTCTGGAACACCACCTGGTAGCCGCACTGCGCGGCCACCTGGGCGATGCCACAGCCCATCGTGCCGGTTCCGATCACGCCCAGGATCTGCGTCTTGGTCGACATCGCTAGATCAGCTCCACGCCCATGGCGACCGCCTCGCCGCCGCCGATGCAGAGCGTCGCCACGCCCGTCTTCTGGCCGCGCTGGCGCAGCGCGTGCATCAGGGTCACCAGCACGCGTGCCCCCGAGCAGCCGATCGGGTGGCCGAGCGACACCGCGCCGCCGTGCACGTTCACGCGGTCGTGCGGGATGCCGTGCTCCTTCATCGCGGCGAGCGTCACGCCCGAGAAGGCCTCGTTGATCTCGTAGAGGTCCCAGTCGAGCGGCTTGGTTCCGCTCTTCTGGTAGAGCTTGGCGAGCGCGCCGACCGGCGCGATCGTGAACCACTTCGGCTCGACCGCCGCCGTCGAGTCGGCGACGATGCGCGCCAGCACCGAGTAGCCGCGCTGCTTCGCGACCTCGGCCGAGGTGACGAGCAGCGCCGCCGCGCCGTCGTTGATGGTCGAGGCGTTGGCGGCCGTCACCGTGCCCTCCTTCGAGAAGGCGGGGCGCAGCGAGGCCATCTTGTCGAGCTGCACGCGCTTCGGCTCCTCGTCCTCCTCGACGAGCGTCTCGCCCTTCCGATCCTTGACCGTGACGGGGATGATCTCCTGCTTGAACCGGCCTTCCTTCTGCGCCGCCTGCGCGCGCCGGTAGCTCTCGGTCGCGAAGGCGTCCTGCTCCTGGCGGGTGAACCCGTACTTGGCGGCGACCATGTCGCCGCAGTTGCCCATGTGCATGTTGTCGTACGGATCCCACAGGCCGTCGTGGATCATCGTGTCGACGATCTCGCCGTTGCCCATCCGGTAGCCGCTGCGCGCCTTCGGCAAGCAGTAGGGCGAGTTGGTCATCGACTCCATGCCGCCCGCGACCAGCACCTGGGCGTCGCCGACCAGGATCTCGCGGCGCGCGAACATCAGCGCCTGCAGGCCCGAGCCGCAGACCTTGTTGATCGTGATGGCGCCCACGGAGACCGGGAGCCCCGCCTTGATCACCGCCTGGCGCGCGGGCGCCTGGCCCATCCCGGCGGGCAGCACGTTGCCGAGGATCACCCGCTCGACGTCGCCGCGCTTCGCGCCGGCGCGCTTGACCGCCTCGTCGACCGCGAGGCCACCGAGATCGGACGCCGATAGGGGTGAGAGCGCGCCCTGGAAGCTGCCGATCGGCGTGCGCACGGCGCTACAGATGACGACGTCCTTCTGGCTCACGGGGGTCTCCTATGGGTCGGTCGAACGACCCGCCACCGTACACGACGGCGGGATCTCGCGTCAAACCGGATCCGGCGACTGCCGGTCAGTGATAGCCGAGCGATTTCAGGCGCTTCGGGTGCTTCGCCCAGTCCGGCTCCACCTTCACGCGAAGTCCCAGGTACACCCGGCTCCCGAGCTGCTGCTCGAGCGCTTGCCGCGCCCGCACGCCGATCGCCTTCACCACCTCGCCGCCGCGGCCCACCGCGATGCGCTTCTGCGACTCGCGCCGCACCAGCAGGTTCGCCTGGATCCGCACGAGCCTGGGGTCGGATTCGTCGAAATCCAGGACCTCGGCCGCCACCTCGTAGGGGAGCTCCTGCGCGAGCAGCTCGAAGGCGGCCTCGCGCACCGCCTCGGCTGCGAAGAAGCGCGCCGGGCGATCGCTGAGCTGGTCGCTCGGGTAGTAGGGCGGCGCGAGCGGCAGCCGCTGCACCACCGCCTCGAGGAGCGCCGCGACGCCCTCGCCGGTGTGGGCCGAGACGCGCAGCGCGGCCGACGGATCGACACCCGGGGGCGGCCAGGGCGCCGCCGCGATCTCCGGCCGGTCGATCCGTGTCGCGACCACGAGGGCAGGCTTGCCGCCGGCGAGGAGGCCGGCGAGCCACTCGTCCGCGCCGGGCGCCGGCGGGCGCGCGGGGTCGACCAACACCAGCGCGACGTCGCAATCCCCCGCCGCCTCCTCGGCCGCCGCGCGCATCGCGCGGTCGAGCGGGCGCGAGCCGCCGTGCAGCCCCGGCGTGTCGACCAGCAGGAGCTGGGCGTCCGGCCGCGACAGGATGCCGAGCACGCGGCTCCGCGTCGTCTGCGGCCGGGACGTGACGATGGCGAGCTTCTCGCCGAGCAGGTGGTTGAGCAGCGTCGACTTGCCCACGTTCGGACGCCCGAGCAACGCCACCACGCCCGAGCGATGCCCGCGGCCGGCCTCACCCATGCTGAGCCTGCGCGCGGTCGAGCGCCACCTCCGCCGCGGCGCGCTCGGCGGCGCGCTTGGTCCGCCCGTTGCCGCGCCCCCAGACCTCGCCTTCGATGCGCACGTCCACCTCGAAGCGATGCGCGTCGTTCTCGACGCCGCTGTCCGACAGCGCGAAATAGCGCGGTGTCGGCCGGCCCCGCGCGTGCGCCCACTCCTGGAAGCGGGTCTTGGGGTCGGCCGCAAACGCGGCGGAATCCGGGGCCAGCGCGTCGGCGAACAGGCGGCGCGCGAGCTCGAGCACGGGCGCGATCCCGGCGTCGAGGTAGACGGCGCCCACCACGGCCTCGAACACGTTGGCGAGGATGCGCTCCTTCTCGGCGCCGCCGTCGCGCTCGCCGCGCCCGAGGAGCACGTGGAGGGGGAGCTCGAGGCGCTGGGCGCAGCGCGCCAGCGATCGCCGGTTGACGAGCGCCGCGCGCGCCCGCGTGAGATGCCCCTCGTCCCACACGGGGTGCGCCTCGAAGAGGAGCTGCGCCGCGACCAGGTCGATCACCGCGTCGCCGAGGAACTCGAGCCGCTCGTTGCCGCAGCTCCCGTCGAGCTCCTGCGTGTACGACGGATGGCGGAGCGCCGCCTCGAGCAGCGTGCGATCCGCGAAGGCGTGCCCGAGCACGCGCTCGAGCGGGTGGCGCTCGCCCGGGACCCCTCCGTTCGCCGCCCCGCTCATGCCGCGAGCGCCTCCGCGATCCAGCCGCCGCCGAGGACGACGTCGCCGTCGTAGAAGACGGCGGCCTGCCCGGGCGTCACCGCGGCGACCGGTGCGTCGAAGCGGACGCGCGCCCCACCCCCCGCCTGCGGCTCGATCGTGGCCTCGGCGCCGGCGTGGCGGTAGCGGACGCGGACGCGCGCGCGGCAGGGCTCGAGCGGGGCCGCGCCCGCGACCCAGGAAACACCGGTGAGCGCGGCGCCGGCCGCGGCGAGCGCCTCGGCCGGCGCGACGCGGATCTGGTTGCGGCCGGCGTCGATGGCCTGCACGTAGAGGCGGCGCCCGCGCGCGATCCCGAGCCCGCGGCGCTGTCCGACGGTGAAGTGGTGCACGCCCGCGTGTCGGCCGATGCGGCGGCCCGACTCGTCGACGACGTCGCCGGGTCCGGGCAGACCCCCCGGCCGCACCTGCTCCACCACCCGCGCGTAGTCACCGTCGGGCACGAAGCAGATCTCCTGGCTCTCCGGCTTGTCGGCGGTGACGAGCCCGAGCGCGCGGGCGCGAGCGCGCACGGCCTCCTTGTCGAGCTCGCCGAGCGGGAAGCGGACGCGGGCGAGCCGCGCGGCGTCGAGGTCGAAGAGGAAGTAGCTCTGGTCCTTGGACGCGTCGGCGCCGCGCCGCAGCGTACGCCCCCCGGTCGCGGGATCGCGGCCGATCCGCGCGTAGTGGCCGGTCGCGACGCGCTCGGCGCCCAGGGCCCGGGCGCGCTCCAGCAGGCGGCCGAACTTGAAGCGCTGGTTGCAGGCGACGCACGGAATCGGGGTGCGACCCGCGAGGTAGGCGTCGGCGAAGGGCTCGATCACCTCGCGCCGGAAGGCGTCGGCGTGGTCGGCCACGTAGAAGCGGATCCCGAGCGCCTCGGCGACGCGGCGCGCGTCCTCGGCGTCCTCGAGCGAGCAGCAGCGCGAGGCGCTCGCCGCGAGCCGCAGCGTCACGCCGATCACCTCGAATCCCTGCTCCACCAGGAGCGCGGCCGCGACCGACGAGTCGACGCCACCCGACATCGCCACCACGATGCGATCGCTCACGAGGGGTCCACCGCCCGCACGCGCGCCACCAGATCGGGGAGGAGCGCGAGCACCCGGTCGATCTGCGCGTCGTCGACGCCGAGACCGACGCTCATGCGGAGCGACGCGCGCGCCTGCGCCGCGCTGCGGCCCATCGCCCGCAGCGTCGGCGACGGCTGTCGTGCGCCCGAGGCGCAGGCCGCGCCGAACGAGACCGAGACGCCCTCGCCGTCGAGCGCCTCGAGCAGGACGTCGGCGTCCGCTCCAGTGAACTCGACGTTCAGGGTGTTCGGCAGCAGCTCGGGCGGTGCGCCGTTTCGCAAAACGTGTGGGACCTTCGCCTCGATCCCATCCCAGAGCCGGTCGCGCAGGGCTGCGTGCCGTGCCGCGCGCTCCGGAAGCTCGCGAGCCGCCAGCTCGGCCGCGACGCCGAGCCCGACGATGCCAGGCACGTTCGGCGTCCCGGCCCGGCGCCCGCGCTCCTGGGCGCCGCCGCGGAGCCACGGCTCGAGCTCGATCTCGCCGGCGAGCGCGAGGAACCCGACGCCCTTCGGCCCGTTGAACTTGTGCGCCGACGCGGTGAGCAGGTCGACCGGGACCGCATCGAGGCGCACCGGGATCTTGCCGACCGCCTGCGTGGCGTCGACGTGCAGCGCGACGTCGAGCGCGCGCGTGCGCTGTGCGACCCGCTCGATCGGCTGGATCGCGCCCGTCTCGTGATTCGCCCACTGAAGCGAGACCATCGCCGTGTCGGCCTCGAGCGCCGCTGCGAGGGCGTCCGGATCGACGCACCCCCCCGGACCCGCCGGCACGCGGGTCACGCGCCAGCCCTCGGCGCGCAGCGCCGCGAGCGGCGCCTCGACCGACGGATGCTCGATCGCGCTCGCGACGAGGTGGCGGCCGCGCGCGCGGCGACCGCGGGCGAGGCCCTGGATCGCCAGGTTGTTCGCCTCGGTCGCGCCCGACGTGAAGACGATCCCGCCCGGGCGCGCCCCGACCAGCGCGGCGACGCGTTCCCGCGCGCGCTCGATCTCGCGGCGCGCGCGTGCGCCGTCCGCGTGGGCGCTGCTGGGATTGCCGAACGCGTCGCGCAACGCGTGCACCATCGCAGCGACGACCTCGTCGCGCAGCGGCGTGGTGGCATTGTGGTCGAGGTAGATGCGCATGCCGGGCCCGGCGCTCGCTCCGGCCCACCCTAACCACTCGCACTGCGTGGGTCAACCGAGCTCGCCGTGCCGGCGAGGTCCGCCAGCGTGCGGCCCTCGACGGCGCCGTGCTCGCCCTGCTCGAGATCCGCCACCAGCACCTTCACCGCCTTGTCGCTCCGCACCACGGCCGCCACGCCGTCGGCGTCACCACGCAGCGCGCGCAGCACGTCCTGCATTCCGATCGACTCGGCCGCGCGCGCGAGCTGGTAGCCATCGAGCCGGGCGTCGCCGCGCGGCGCCACCAGGCCGGCGGCCTCCAGCTCCGTCAGCACGCCGCGCACGGTGCGCACCGGGACGTCGAGCGCGTCCGCCAGATGCTCGGCGGTGACACCGCCGTCGCCCGAGCGGAAGGCGCGCGCCACGTGCGCCGCGATGGCAATGCCCATCGCCTCGCGCGCAGCGGGCCGCGGATCCTCGCCCTCGCGCGTGCGGCGGAACGACGCGAGGTTCTGCTGCGCGAAGGCGAGCTCCGCTCCGAGCAGCACGATCGCCCACGAGAAGTAGATCCAGACCAGCAGGATCGGCAGGGCGGCGAAGCTCCCGAACAGGACGCTCGCCCGCGCGGCGCCGACCTGGAACGTGACGTAGCCCCACTGCACCAGCCCGAAGAGCATGGCGGCCAGCGCCCCGCCGGCCATCGCCGGGCCCATCCGCACCTTGGTGTTCGGCATGAACCAGTAGAGGAACGTGAACGCCGCCCAGAGCAGGAGCGCCGGAGCCTGGTGATAGAGCGCGGCGAGCATCGGCCGCTCCAGCAGGTGCTCGACCTTCGCATCGCTGCCCAGCGTGGTGGCCAGCGAGATCGCGGTCGCCAGCAGGAGCGGCGCCACCACCAGGACCGCGAGGTAGTCGGGGAAACGCCGCACGAGCGGGCGCTGCTTGTCGACGCCCCAGATCTGGTTCAGCGCCTTCTCGACGCTCGAGAGGGCGAGCACCGTGGTGACGAAGAGCGTGGCACCGCCAACCGCGCCCAGGCTGCTGAACTTGATCCCCTGCACCTGCCCGCTGATCCACTTCCCCGCATCTTGATTCACCGTCGCGATCTGCTGCACGACCAGGTCGATGATCGCCTGGCTCGCGCCGAAGGCCTCGACCAGTCCGATCGCCAGGGCGAGCAGCGGGATCAGCGACAGCATCGAGAAGTAGGTGAGCGCGCTGGCGCGCAGGAGCGTCTGGTTGCGCGAGACACCCTGCGCCACCAGCACGCCGAGCTGGAGCAGATGGCGGCCGAGCCGGGTCAGGAGGCCGCTCCGGGTCTGGCGCCGCCAGAGGTCGCGCTCGAGATATCGCTCGACGCGCGCGCGCAGCTCCTCGACGCCGCTCGTCATCGGACGCTCCGTTCGTCGCAGCCGCGCTCGGGTCGCACTTCGATCCAGGGGGCGAGCCGCGCGCGAGTCACGGGTCCCAGGCCCGGGACGCGCGCGAGGTCGTCCACGCCGCAGAACGGCCGCCCGGTGCGCTCGCGCACGATCGCCGCGGCGCGCGCCGGCCCGATGCCCGGGAGCACCTCGAGCGCCTCGCGCTCGGCGCGGTTCACGTCGAGCGGTAGCCCGAAGAGCAGGCGCGCCGCGCCGGCGGGCGGAGGCGCCGGAGCGCCTCCGCATCGGACGGCCGCAAGGCCGCCTCGGGCGCCCGCGAGGCGCGGCGCCGGGCACTCCGCGGGCGCCGGCGCGAAGTCCGGCGCCGAGGCGCCGAGCGCGATCCAGGCCAGCAGCGCCGCCGCGCGCGCGCTCACTCGGGCGCCGGCCCCGCCACACCCGGCTCCACGAAGGCTCCGTGCAACGCGCGCACGGCGAGCTCCGAATACTTCTCGTCGATCACCACCGAGATCTTGATCTCGCTGGTCGAGATCATCTGGATGTTGATGCCCTCGTCGGCGAGCGTCTGGAACATCTTCGAAGCGACGCCGGCATGGTCCTTCATGCCGAGGCCGACGATCGAGACCTTGGCGATGCGGTCGTCGCCCTCGACGCCGCCGGCGCCGATCTCGCGCGCGGCGCGCTGCGCCAGCTCGAGCGCGCGCTTGTAGTCGCCGCGCTGAACCGTGAAGGTGATGTCCGTGGTCCCGTCGCGGCTCAGGTTCTGCACGATCATGTCGACCACGATGCCGGCCGAGGAGAGCGGCGTGAAGAGCCGCGCCGAGACGCCCGGCTGGTCCTTCAGCCCGGAGACGCGGATCTTCGCCTCGTTGCGGTTGTAGGTCACGCCGGAGACGACCAGGCGCTCCATCACGTCCTCCTCGCGCGTCACCCAGGTGCCCTCCGCCTGCTCGAAGCTGGAGCGCACGTGGAGCGGAACGCCGTAGTGCATCGCGAACTTGACCGACCGGATCTGCAGCACCTTGGCACCCAGGCTCGCCATCTCGAGCATCTCGTCGTAGGAGACGCGGGAGAGCTGGCGCGCCGCGGGCACCAGGTTGGGATCCGTCGTGTACACGCCTCGCACGTCGGTGTAGATCTCGCAGGCGTCCGCCTCGAGCGCCGCGGCGATCGCCACCGCCGAGGTGTCCGAGCCGCCGCGGCCCAGCGTGGTGATGCTGCCGTCCTCGTCGACGCCCTGGAAGCCGGCGATCACCGCGACCGTGCCCGCGTCGAGCACCTCGAGGAGGCGCCGCGTGTCGATGCTCTGGATGCGGGCCCTCGTGTGGGCGGCATCGGTGCGCATGCCGATCTGCGCGCCCGTGAACGACCGCGCATTGCGGCCGAGGCCCTGGATCGCCATCGCCAGGAGCGCGATCGTCTTCTGCTCGCCGGTCGATACCAGCGCGTCGTACTCGCGCGGGTCGGGCTGCTCGCCGCCGATCTCGTGCGCCAGCGCGACGAGCGCGTCGGTCTCACCGGCCATCGCCGAGACCACCACCGCGACGCGATGGCCCTGGTCCTGCGTGGCGACCACGCGCTCGGCCACCCTCCGGATGCGCTCCGGCGAGGCCACGCTGGTCCCTCCGTACTTCTGGACGATCAGTGCCACGCTCGTTCCTCGTTCTGCTCGACCCGGCGCTGCCACTCGGCGACCACCCGGCTCGCGAGCGGCCCGGTCGCGCGCGCCGAGAGCTCGCGCGCCTCGGCCGCTCCGCCCCGCTCGATGCGCACCTCGATCCGGTCCCCGGGCAGCGCAGCCGGCATCCGATCCGCCCACTCGACCGCGACCACGCGGCCCGGGGCGAGCAGGTCGAGGAATCCCGCCGACTCCAGCTCCGCCTCGCTCGCCACGCGGAACAGATCCACGTGCGCGAGCGGGCGCCCGCCCGGGTACTCGCTCGCGATCACGAAGCTCGGACTCGCCACCAGCGCCACGTCCACACCGAGTCCCTCCGCGAGACCCTTCACCCACTCCGTCTTGCCCGCGCCGAGCGGTCCGGTGAGGCCGATCACCAGCGCCGACTCGCGCGTCTCGATCACCGCCTCGATCGCCTCGCCGAGACGGCGCGCGGCGGCCCGCGTCGCGACGGGACTACGGGAATGGAACCGCAAGCCTGCCTGCGTCCTCGCCTCCCGCCGTCCGCCGCAGCGCCTCGGCCGCCTCCGGAAGCTCCGCCGCCAGCTCGCCGGCCAGCACGCCCGAGCTTCCGCGCCGCGCCGCCAGCCGATCCGCCGCCGACCCGTGCAGCCACGCCGCGAGCGTTGCGGCCTCGAAGGGAGCGAGCCCCTGACCCATGAGCGCGGCGACGACGCCCGTCAGCACGTCCCCGGTGCCGCCGGTGCCGAGCAACGGACCGCCGGTCGGATTCACCGCGACCCGGCCGCCAGGCGCCGCGATCACCGTCGCCGCGCCCTTCAGCAGCACGACCCCGGCCGAGCGATCGGCGATCCGCCGCGCCGCCGCGACCCGATCCTCGTTGATCGCCGCCGGTGTCGTGGCCAGGAGCCGCGCCGCCTCTCCGGGATGCGGCGTCAAGATAGTGGCGGCCCGTCGCGCCTTCAACGCTGCCAGGTCGCTGGCGAGCGCGAAGAGGCCATCGGCATCGAGGACCAGCGGACGCGCGATGCGAGGCGCGAGGTCGCGCACCAGCTTCTGCGTCTCGGCCTCGCGGCCCAGGCCGGGTCCCAGCGCCACCACGTCGCGCTCGCGCGCGAGCGCGAGGATGGGCTCCAGCGCCGCGCTCGCGAGCCCGCCCTCGGCCGTGTCCGGCACCGGCGCGGTCATCGTCTCGGTGCGCTTGACCTGGAGGATCTCGTTGATGCCGGTCGGACACGCCACGGTGACGAGCCCAGCGCCGGTCCGCGCCGCCCCTTCGGCCGCGAGCGCCGCCGCGCCGGCCTTGCCGCGCGATCCCGCCACCACCAGCACGTGGCCGAAGCTCCCCTTGTGGCCTGCGGCCGGGCGCAGCGGCAGCACGCGCGCAGCCGCGGCGCTCGTCCAGAGCTCCGCCGCGCCATGCACCTCGGTGTCGGGTGCGTCGTGTGCGATGCCGACGCGCGCGACGGTGATGCGGCCGGCCAGGCTGCGTCCCGGCTCGAGCGCGAGCCCGAGCTTCGGCAGCTCGATGGTGACCGTGACGTCCGCCTGCACCGCGACGCCGTGGATGCCGCCGGTGTCCGCGTCGAGGCCCGAGGGCAGATCGACCGCCACGACGCGCGCGTGCGGACGCGCGGCGGAGATGCGGCGGATCGCCGCGGCCGCCTCGCCCTGCACCGCGCGATCGAGCCCGGTCCCGAACAGCGCATCGACGACGACCGACGCGCCCGCGGTGCGGAAGCGCGCGCCCTCGATCGACACGCCGAGGCGCTCGAGCCGCTTCCAGTTGGCAGCCGCGTCGCCGCGGAGCTTCTTCGCGTCGCCCACCAGCGCGACGCGCACCGGAACGCCGAGCGAGGCGAGCTGCCGCGCGGCCACGAAGCCGTCGCCGCCGTTGTTCCCGACTCCGCACACCAGGAGCACGGGCCCGTCGCCCGCGCGCTCGGCCAGCACCGCCTCCGCCACGGCGCGCCCGGCGCTCTCCATCAGGAGCTCCCCGGCGACGCCGAGCGTCTCGATCGTGTGTCGGTCGAGCGCGCGCATCACCGCCGCCCCGACCAGGCGCCAGACGCCCTCGCTCACGGGTCGCGCTCCAGGACGACGTGCGCGACGCACGCGCCGCGATCGTGGCTCAGGCTGACGGCGCTCCGCGCGACGCCGAGCACCGATGCGCGCCGCGCCGCCGCGCCGTGGAGCCGGAGCTCGGGGGCGCCGCTCCGCGCGCTCACGACCTCGATGTCCCGCCAGCCGATCGCACCGCCGCCGAGCGCGCGTCGCGTGGCGCACTTGGCCGCGAAGCGGACGGCCAGGCTCTCGGCGCCGAGCGGCCGCGCCGCCGCGTGGGCGCGCTCGGAGTCCGTGAAGAGACGGCGCGCGAGCCGGTCTCCGAACCGCGCCGCCGCGCGCGCGAAGCGCGGCGCCTCCACGCCCTCGATGCCGAGGCCCACGATCATGGCGTGGACGATAGCCCTAGGACGGCCTCGGAGGAGGCGGAAGGCTCAGCCGAGCTCGTCGCGCAGGTCGCGCACGGCACGATCCATCCCGACCAGAAGCGCGCGACCGATCAGGTGCCGCCCGACCGTCACGCCAGCGATCCCGGGCGCCGCCGCAAGGAGCGCCCGCACGCTCCCCGTGTCGAGCCCTCCGGCGGCCGACACCGGCAGGCTCAGCTTGGCGGCGAGCCGCGCCGCGTCGCCGAGCCGGTCGAGCGCCAGCGCACGCTCGGGCTCCGGCAGGTCCACGCTGCCGAGCGCGGCCAGCTCGACGCCGCCCACCGCGACCGCGCGCACGGCCTTCACCGCCTCGAGCTCCGGGGCGATGCGCAGCCACGCCGGGATGCCGGCCTCGGCCAGCGCGCGCACGGCCGCCGGCGCGCTGCCGCGCAGGGCGGCCGCATCGAGCGGCGCGGGGTCGAAGCGCGCCGCGCCGGGCTCGCTCGCCAGGATCACGCGGTCCGGGCGCACCTCGAGCGCCAGCTTGAGGAGCGAGGGGGTGGGCGCCATGCGCAGCTCGAGCGTGCGCGCCGCGCGCCGCAGGTCGTGCAGGTCGCTCTCGCGGACCGGCCGCAGCGACTCGACCACGCCCACGCGCACCGCATCGGCACCCGCCAGCTCGGCCGCGAGCGCCGCCTGCGTGAGCCGCGGCTCGTCGCGTCCGCCGGCGTCGCGCAGCGCCGCGACGGCATCGAGCGCGACGGTGAGCGCGCGCACTACGCCGGCTCTCCGCCGAGCGCGCGGCGCAGCTCCGCCGCGATCGCCTGCGCGTGCTCGCGGACGCGAGTCTCGTCCTCGCCCTCCACCATCACGCGCGCCATCGGCTCGGTGCCGCTGTAGCGGATCAGCACGCGGCCGCGGCCGTCGAGCGCCTTCTCGACCTTCGCGATCGACGCCTGCACCCCCGCCAGGCTCTCGAGCGGCCGCTTCTCCCCGACCTTCACGTTGATCAGCACCTGCGGGAAGCGCTCGATGTCGCGCACCAGCTCCGAGAGCGGCCGGCCCTTGCGCCGCATGATCGCGAGCGCCTGCAGCGCGGTGATGAGGCCGTCGCCCGTCGTGTTGTGGTCGAGGTAGAGCACGTGGCCCGACTGCTCGCCGCCCAAGTTGTAGCCGCCCGCCCGCATCTCCTCGACGACGTAGCGATCGCCGACTGCCGTGCGCACCAGGCGCACGCCGATGCGGTCGAGCGCGTGCTCGAGGCCGAGGTTGCTCATCACCGTCGCCACCACGGCGCCGCCGCGCAGCGTGCCGCGCTCCGCCATGTCGCGCGCCGAGATCGCGAGCAGCGCATCGCCGTCGATGGCGTTGCCCTTCTCGTCGACCATGACGCAGCGGTCGCCGTCGCCGTCGAGCGCGATGCCGACGTCGGCGCGCAGCTCGCGCACCTTGGCGATCACCGTCTCCGGGCTCGTCGAGCCACAGCCCTCGTTGATGTTGCGGCCGTTCGGATTGGTCCCGATCGCGAACACCTCGGCGTCGAGCTCCGACAGCACCGTCGGCCCGACCTTGTAGGCGGCGCCGTTGGCGCAGTCGAGCACGATGCGGAGCCCCTCGAGCGTCTGCTCCTGCGGGAACGTCTTCTTCAGGAAGACGACGTAGCGCCCCTCGGCGTCGTCGATGCGCCGCGCGCGGCCGACCTCCTCGGCCGGCGCGCGGAGCGACGCCAGCCGGCCGCTGGCGATCAGCTCCTCGATCCGGCGCTCGAACTCGTCGGGAAGCTTGTAGCCGTCGTGCGAGAAGAACTTGATCCCGTTGTCCTGATACAGGTTGTGGCTGGCCGAGATCATGACGCCGGCGTCGCAGCGCATGTCGACCGTGAGGAACGCCATGCCCGGGGTGGGCATCGGGCCGACCTGCAGCACGTCGACGCCCATCGAGCACATGCCGGCCACCAGCGCGTTCTCGAACAGGTACCCGGAGAGGCGAGTGTCCTTGCCGATGATGATCTTGTGGCGCTCGCCGCTGCGGCGCCGGAACAGGCTGCTCACCGCCTGGCCGAGCGCGAGCGCCATCTCCGCCGTCATCGGGTCGACGTTGGCGCGCCCGCGCACCCCGTCGGTCCCGAACAGCCGTCGCTCCGCCATGCGACCTCCCCTTCCCGTCTCAACGCCGCCGCGGCGGCGGCGCCTTGGGCTCGACCACCGCCGGCGGAGGCACCGGCTGGATGTCGACGCGCACCTTCACCGGCCCGGGGTCCTCGACCCACAGGTGGCCGGCCCCCGGCGCCACGTGCACCTCCCGCTCGACGGGCGCCGTGGCCCCTCCTACGTCGACCGTTTCGGTCGCCACCTCGGAAAGCCGTAGCACCTCCGCGCGGGCGCCCGTGATCCTGACGCGGGGCGGATCGGCGTCGATCCCCACCACCCGGAATCCGTCGGCGGGCTTGCCCTCGACGTCGGCGCGCACCTTCACCGGCCGGGTGGCGCGGCTCTCGAGGCCGAGCTCGATCTGCGCGGGCGAGCGGCTCACGATGCGGGCACCGCGCGGCAGGTCGAAGCGGGACAGATCGACCTCGAACTTGGCGACGCCGGGCTTCGCGCCGCTCAGGTCGACGGCGTACTCGAGGCGCTCCGGCTCGAGGTTGCGCAGCGCGGCGCGCGTGCCGGAGACGCGCAGGTTCACCATGTCGGCGCCCTGGTCGACGACGACGAGCTCGCTCGGCAGCCCCTGCAGCACCACGGGGATGTCGAAGCCGCGCTCGACGCTCGACGAGCCGCGCGCCACCACCCAGAGGAACACGGCCAGGGCGACGGCGAGCAGCTTGTAGCCGAGGTTGGCGAACGGCCGGACCGTCATGCCCGGCTGGCGTTCCGCGAGCGGCGCTCGGCAGCCGCGTCCTCGAGGGCCTCGTCCAGCCCGGCGTCGCTCGGCTCCTCGACCTCCTGCACGCCGCGTGCCCCGCCGCTCAGGATCTCCCGCAGGAGCTCGCGCAGCCGCGGACCGTCGAGGTCGCGCACCAGCTCGCCTCCGAACACCACCGAGATCGCGGAGGTCTCCTCGGAGACCACGACGACCACGGCGTCGCTCTCCTCGGTGATCCCGATGGCGGCGCGGTGGCGGGTGCCGAGACCCTCGGGCAGCCCCTCGCGGAGCGTGAGCGGCAGCACGCAGCCGGCCCACGCGATGCGACCGTCCTGGATCACGACCGCCCCATCGTGCAGCGGCGAGGTCGGCATGAAGATCGAGGTCAGCAGGTCCTTGCTGACGGCGGCGTCGACGGCGATTCCGGCCTCCACCAGATCGTTGAGGCGCGTCTCGCGCTCGAGCGCGATCAGCGCGCCGATGCGCCGATCCGCGAGCGTCTGCGCGGAGCGCACCACCTCCTCGAGGATCTGGGTCTCCTCTCGGCGCGAGACGGCAGGGAAGACGCCGCGCCCGACGCGCGCGAGCGCGCGGCGGATGTCGGTCTGGAACAGCACGATGATGATGAGCACCGCGGACGACAGGAAGTTGTCGAGGATCCACTGCAGCGTGGCGAGGTCGAAGGCCTTGGAGGCAAGGCTCGCCCCCGCGAGCAGCATGAGCCCGACCAGGATCTGCACGGCGCGCGTGCCGCGGATCAGCAGCAGCAGCCAGTAGATCCCGAACGCGACGATCACGATGTCGATCGTGTCGCGGATCGGGTCGAAGCCGGTCGCGTAGTCGGCCCAGAGGCCCTGGAGCCCGCTCCACAGGTACTCGATCACGGGCGCGCCTCCGAGCGGCTGCGCTGCGCGTCCCGCAGCGCGCGGCCGACGGCGGCGGCGCGCACGCCCGCGGCCACGTCGTGGACGCGGATCGCGTCGGCCCCGGCGAAGACCGCCACCGCGCACGCCGCAACCGTCGCGACCTCGCGCGCCTCGACCGGATCCCCGGTGAGGCGGCCCAGGAACGACTTGCGCGAGGGACCCACCAGCACCGGCCGTCCCAGACGCTCCGCCAGCCAGCCGACCCCCGCGAGCAGCGCGAGGTTGTCCTCGAGGCGCTTGCCGAAGCCGATCCCCGGATCGAGCGCGATGCGCTCGCGCGCCACCCCGGCGCGCTCGGCGCGCGCGGCGCTCTCGGCGAGCTCCGCGGCCACCTCGCCCAGCGTGTCGTCGAAGCGGGGCGCTGCCTGCATCGTGGCGGGCACGCCGCGCAGGTGGCCGAGCACGAGGGTCGCGCCCGCCTCGGCCGCGGCGTCGAGCAGCCCGGCGTCGAAGCGCCCGCCCGAGACGTCGTTCACCACGCGCGCGCCGGCCCCGAGCGCCGCGCGCGCGACGGCGCCCTTGCGCGTGTCCACGGCGATCGGAAGGCGCGTCGACTTGGCGAGCGCCTCGATCACCGGGACGACGCGCGCGATCTCGAGATCCGCGGGGACCTCCCCGGCCCCGGGACGCGTCGACTCCCCGCCGACATCGAGCACATGCGCGCCCTCGCGCTCGAGGCGCAGGCCGAGGGCGACGGCGGCCTCGGTGTCGATGCGCCCCGCGGCGTCCATCAGGCGGCCGCCATCGGAGAACGAGTCGGGCGTCGCGTTGAGCACGCCGACGATCGTCACGCGCTCGCGCGGGAAGATCGGGGTCTCGGCCACGGAGTCCTCCGCGCGCTCCAGAGCAGGCGGCCGGCCTAGCCGGGCATCGGTTCGGGGTCCGGGAGCTTCTTGCCCGGGAACTTCGGGAGCGGCTCGGGCTTCGCCTCGCGGCGCGGCTCGGCCGCCGTCTCGCCGGCCTTCGGGGTAACGAGCGGCGGCAGCGTCTGCCCCGCCAGCAGCAGGCGCAGGTCGCTGGTGTCGAGCGTCTCGCGCTCGAGAAGCGAGGCCGCGATGCGATCGAGCACGGCGCGGTTCTCCAACAGCAGCGTGCGCGCCTCCAGATAGAGCGCGTTCAGCAGCTGGCTCACCTCCTCGTCGATCTCCTCCGCCTTCTTCTCGCTGAAGTCCTTGCGCGTCATGAAGTCGCGCCCGAGGAACACGTCGTGGTCGTCGTCGCCGTACGAGACCGGGCCGAGCTTCTCGCTCATCCCGTACTTGCAGACCATCTGGCGCGCCAGGCGGGTCGCCTGCTGCAGGTCGTTGGAGGCGCCGGTCGAGAGATGCCCGAATACGATCTGCTCGGCTGCGCGCCCGCCCATGGCGTGCTTGATCATCGCCAGGATCTGCCCGCGCGTCAGGTTGTAGCGGTCCTCGGGCGGCAGCGTCTGGGTCACGCCGAGCGCCATGCCGCGCGGGATGATGGTGACCTTGTGCACCGGGTCCGAGCCCTCGGTGAGCATCGCCACGAGCGCGTGGCCGCCCTCGTGGTACGCGGTGATGCGCTTGTCCTCGTCGGTCATCACCAGCGAGCGGCGCTCGGCGCCGAGCAGCACCTTGTCCTTGGCGCGCTCGAAGTCGACCATCGCCACGCGCGTGGCCTCGCGGCGCGCTGCGAGCAGCGCCGCCTCGTTCACCAGGTTCTGCAGGTCGGCGCCCACGAAGCCGGGCGTCCCGCGCCCGATCACCTCGAGGTCGACGTCGTCGGCGAGCGGCACGCGCCGCGTGTGCACCTTCAGGATCTCGTAGCGCCCGCGGAAGTCCGGCCGCGGCACCACGACGCGGCGGTCGAAGCGGCCCGGCCGCAGCAGCGCGGGGTCGAGCACGTCGGGCCGGTTGGTCGCGGCGACCAGGATCACGCCCTCGTTGCTCTCGAAGCCGTCCATCTCGACCAGGAGCTGGTTCAGCGTCTGCTCGCGCTCGTCGTGTCCGCCGCCGAGGCCGGCGCCGCGGTGGCGACCCACTGCGTCGATCTCGTCGATGAAGATGATGCACGGCGCGTTCTTCTTGCCCTGCAGGAACAGGTCGCGCACGCGCGAGGCGCCCACTCCGACGAACATCTCGACGAAGTCGGAGCCGGAGATCGAGAAGAATGGGACGCCCGCCTCGCCGGCCACCGCCTTGGCGAGCAGCGTCTTGCCGGTGCCGGGGGGGCCGACCAGCAGCACGCCCTTCGGAATGCGGCCGCCGAGCTTGGTGAACTTCTTCGGATCGCGCAGGAAGGCGATGATCTCCTCGAGCTCGGCCTTCGACTCGTCGACGCCGGCCACGTCGGCGAAGGTCACGCGGTTGTGGCTCTCGTTCAGGAGCCGCGCGCGCGACTTGCCGAAGCTCATCGCCTTGCCGCCGCCGGCCTGCATCTGGCGCACGAAGAAGATCCAGAGCCCGATCAGCAGCAGGAACGGGAACCACATGATCAGGATCTGCTGCCAGAGGGACGACTCGCGCGCGGGGCGCGCCGTGATCTCGACGTTCTTGGTCTTGAGCTGGTCGAGCAGGCCCTCGGTGATGGCGGGCGCATAGGTGGCGAAGGGCTCGCCGGAGCTGAGGCGCCCGTCGATGTGGCCGTCCTCGATGGTGACGGCCGCCACCTCGCCGGCCTCGACGCGCTCCATGAACTTGCTGAAGGGGATCTCCGCGGGGGTGCTCTGGCTCTGTCGGAGCATGGTGACCAGCAGCAGGATCATCAGCAGGATCACGACCCAGAGAGCCATGTTCTTGTAGAACTGTTGGGTCACGCACACCTCACGCCGGGCCTGCCCGCAGGCCCCTCGACCCACCGACGGGGTGCCGGCCCGAGCCATTCACGGACCGGGAAACCGCTGGATATGACCCAGCTTAGCATGTAGGTCCTGACGGCAAGCCGGCGCGCGCGAGGCAGAATCCCCTCGCGTCCCGCGACAGCACTAGACCCCCGGGCAGCTCGATCGAGCGGCCGGGTCGGCCCGAGCGCCAGAACGCCACGACGCGGTCGAGGTGCGCCCGGGAAACGTCGCGCGCCCCGCCACAGCGGTGCAGTGCCGCACGCGCGAGCCGCCGCGCGAGCGCATCGGGCATCGCGGCCCGCTCCCAGCCCTTCGACTCGATGCGGAGCGCGCCGCTCCGCTCCAGCGCGAAGCGCCGCTCCGCCTCTTGCGCGACGAGCCCGTCGATCCATTCCGACTCCCTGCGCTGCGTTTCGGCCAGATCCGCGATCGCCCTGAGCAGCCGCGGGTTGAAGGCGTCGCGCAGGCCCGGCAGCCATTGCCGGCGGAGTCGGTTTCGCGCGTAGCGCGGGTCGGCGTTCGACGAGTCCTCGCGCCACGCGAGGCGCCGCGTGCGGGCGAAGCGCTCGATCTCTGCGCGTGAGGTGCGCAGCAGCGGGCGCACCAGGACGCCGTCGCGCGAGCGCTCCGGGATGCCGCCGAGGCCCGCCGGGCCGGCGCCGCGCAGGAGGCGCAGCAGCACCGTCTCGGCCTGGTCGTCGAGGGTATGGCCGGTGGCGACGTGCTGGGCGCCGGCGCGCGCGGCGATGCGGCGGAGCGCGTCGTCGCGCAGCCGCCGCGCCGCCTCCTGCACGGTGGGCCGGGCCCGGCTCGAGTCCGCCGCAGCCACGAGCGCGCGGGGGTCCACCCGCTCGACCGCGCAGGGGATCGCGAGCGAGGAGGCCAGCTCCCGGACGAAGGCCTCGTCGGCGTCCGACTCGGCCCCGCGCAGGCCGTGGTTCACGTGCGCGATGGAGAGCGCGAGCGCGTGCCGCGCCGCCAGGGCGGCCAGCCCGTGCGCGAGCGCGGTCGAATCGATGCCGCCCGACACCGCCACGACCACACGTCGCCCGTCGAGCCCGAGCTCGCGCAGCGCGTGGGCGAGCGCCCGCAGCATCCGTCAGCGCAGCGCGCTCGCGTCGCCGAGCGCGACGCGCGTGCCGTCGTCCTTCTCCACCCACACCTGGCAGTGGACGCGCCGGCTCGGGCCCTCGGGCACCTCTTCCGCGACCCGGCCGCGCACGGTCACGCTCTCGTCGACCCACAGCACGTTGGTGAGCTTCAGCGACATCCGGCCGCCCACCGTCCAGCCAGCCCCGAAGCTGTCGTGCATGAGCTGCTGGACGAAGCACGTGCTCATCATCCCCTGCACCACGATGTTCGGGAAGCCGAGCTTGCGCGCCTCCTCGGCGTCGGTGTGGTAGTTGCGGCCGGGGCCGGAGAACATCCAGCAGCGCCGCGCGTCGACGAGCTTCTTGCGCGGTGCGAGCTCGGGGCCCGTCGCGGTCGGGAACGGCGCCGCCGGCGCCTTCTGCCGCGCGGTCTGCTCGTCGACGACGAAGCCGCTGCGCGCGGGCGCGGCGGCTCCATCCCGCTTCGGCAGGAACGACTGGTGGGTGCGACCGCGCACCAGGAGGCGGCCGTCGGGCTCGCCGACCAGATCCGTCTCGTTCACCACGTAATCGCGCCCCCGCTTGTGGTAGCGCTCGATGATGGTGGAGCGGGTGCGCACGGTGCCGCCGATCGGGATCTCCCCGTAGAGCTCCCAGTCCTGGCGCGCGTGCAGGTTCCCGAACAGGTTGGCCAGGTACCACTCGCCGAGGACCTTGTAGCACTCGGAGTGGAACAGCAGCGGGGGCGCGATCGATTCGTAGCGGGGGCTCGGATCGTCGAGGGCGTCGGCGTAGAAGCGCGCCAGCTCGGGAGTGACGAGGTACCGGTGCGAGCCGCAGTGCCGTCCGACGAAGGCCGGCTCGCCCTTCAGGTTCATCTGCGCCTCCTCCGCGCCGAGGGTAGGACACTCTGGCGCGCCGCAACCGCCTCCGGTATCCGAGCCGGCGCATGGCGCCGAGCGCGCTCGACAATGCCGGGGGCTGGCTGGTGCGCCGTGCGGCGCTCTGCGGAGACCGCGCCGCCTTGATCGAGGCCGAGCGCGTGCTCGACTACGCCGCCCTCGACGCCCGCGCCGCCCGCTTCGCGGGCTGGCTGCGCGCGCAGCAGGTGGGCCGCGGCGACCGGGTCGCGATCGCGCTCGGAAACCGCTCGAGCTTCCTCGAGGCCGTCTTCGGCGCGGCCCGGCTCGGCGCGATCGCGCTCCCGATCAACACGCGCCTCGCGCCGCCGGAGGTGCGGGAGCTGCTCGACGACGCGGAGCCCGCCGTGCTGCTGCACGAGGCCGATCTGGCACCGCAGGTCGAGCGCGCCTGCGCCGCGGCGGCGCGTCGGCCGCGCCTGCTCGCGGTGCCGGATGCCTACGAGGCCGCGCTCGCCGCGAGCGAGCCGGTCTTCACCGTGGCGCCGGTGGCGCCCGAGGATCCGATGATCCTGATGTACACCTCCGGCACCACGGGCATCCCGAAGGGCGCCCTGCTCCCGCACCGCAAGGCACTCTTCAATGCGCTCAACGCGCAGCTCTTCTTCGACCTCGCGGGGCGCGACCGCGTGCTCGTCGTGGTGCCGCTCTTCCACTCCTTCGGGCTCTCCATCCTGTCGCTCCCCGCGCTCTATGCCGGTGCCACGCTGGTGCTGCAGCGCCACTTCGATGCCGCTGCGCTCTGGCGCGCAGTGTCTCAGCACGGCGTCACGTTCTTCGGCGGCGTCCCGACCATGTTCCGTTCCCTGCTCGACGCGCTCGAGACCACGCCGGGCGGCTTCGACCTGGCCTCGCTGCGCTTCGCCTTCACGGCGGGCGCGGCGATCCCCGTCGAGCTGATCCACGCCTTCGAGGCGCACGGGGTGGTGTTGAAGCAGGGCTTCGGCCAGACGGAGACATCCATCCTCTGCTGCCTCGACGCGCGCGACGCGGTCCGCAAGGCGGGCAGCGTCGGCAAGCCCGTGTTCCACGCCGAGCTCCGCGTGGTCGATCCCGAGACGCTCGCGCACCCGCCCGACCGCTGGCGCGATGCGGGCGTGGGCGAGGCCGGCGAGATCGTGGTGCGCGGCCCGATCACCATGAGCGGCTACTGGCGGCGTCCCGAGGCCACCGCCGAGACGCTGCGCGAGGACGGCTGGCTCCGCACCGGCGATCTCGCGACGGTCGACGCCGAGGGCTTCGTGACGTTGGTCGGGCGTGCGCGCGAGCTCTACATCTCGGGGGGCGAGAACGTCTATCCCGCACAGGTCGAGCAGACCTACGCGGCGCACCCGGCGGTCCGCGAGATCGCGGTGGTCGGCGTGCCCGACGCGCGCTGGGGCGAGGTCGGGCGCGCCTTCGTGGTCCTCGAGCCGGGCGCGCCGCTCGACCCCGAGGCGCTGCGGGCGTGGGGCCGCGAGCGGATCGCGAGCTTCAAGGTGCCGCGCTCGTTCGTCGCCGTGGCGGAGCTTCCGAAGACGGTGACGGGGAAGGTGCAGAAGCACCGGTTGAGCGAGGGGGATTGAGGTCTCGATCAGAGGGCGGCGCGGCGCCTTGCTGATGGACTTCGCTCGCCTTCGGCTCGCTGCGCGGCGCCGAACGCATGTCTCGACTTCGATCGAAGGCGGCGCGGCGCCTTGCGCGTGGCGGGTCGCCGGGCTCGTGCTCGCCGCGCCCGTTGCTCGCGCGGGGCTCTGCGCTCGGCGCTCCGAGTCGTCGCCTTCGCGGGCGCCGCGCCGCCGAAGACCGATTCTCGCATGGAATGGAGCAAGGCGCATGCCAAGAGGCGGCGGCAGCCGTACGACCCGAAAGGTTCGGATTCGAACGACTTCTCCCGCCGTCCTCGAGCTCCCCTCCACACCGAGGGAACGCGAAGGCAGAGAACGGGAAAACCTTTTCTCGCACGGAAATCGGGCGCGCCCGCTTGCACTCAACCGACTCCGGCATGACGGGCCTCGTGGGAAAAGCGGGGCCCCGCGTGAAGCTCCTGGGACCGAAT
>Ga0335071_10000320_pt1 | contig 54474 bp, 40 predicted proteins | sample Lox_Sample_15_FD_206724 | JGI IMG/M metagenome (GOLD analysis project Ga0335071, IMG submission 206724) | Soil microbial communities from Loxahatchee National Wildlife Refuge, Florida, United States - Lox_Sample_1.5 | ecosystem: Environmental > Terrestrial > Soil > Wetlands | place: USA... | reverse complement strand
TGGTCACGTCGTAGGTGAAGATCGGGCTGGCCGCGGTGTCCGCCTGCACCGTGACCTGGAAGGTCCCGCTGCCCGCCCGCCTGGGAACCTCGACCGTCAGCTCGGTCGGCGTCGCCGCGACGACCGTACAGGTCATGTTGTTCAACTCGACGTGGTCCTCGGAGGGCGCGGCGCTGAAGCCGCTTCCGGAGAGCGTCACCCGGGTGAGTGCCGGGCCATGGGGCGGGTCCACCGCGCTGACCTGCAGCCCGGACTGCCGCTGGCCCCCGCCCCCACCGCCTCCCCCGCAGCCCGCAAGGGCCGTCGCCAGCACCACCGCGCACCTCGCCAGACGCCGCCGCGATCCGTTCATGGGAAACCCCCGTTGGCATCTCCCACGCGGCGCGGCGAGCAAACCGGACACGGAACCCATCCCGAACCCCGACGGGGTCGGAGCTCCCCTCGGTCCGTCCCTTATGAACAATGCTCCATGACCAGTCCCATCGACCTGACCGGGCTCATCCGGCGGGCCCGGGCGGGGGACGCGGCGGCGGCCGACGCGCTCTTCGCGGTCACCTACCCGGAGCTGCGCCGCATGGCCCGGGCGCACCTGCGACGTGGCGGCCGGGACGCGGTCCTCGACACCACCTCAGTAGTGCACGAGTCCTACCTCCGCCTGGCCCAGGGCGGCCTCCCCTTCGAGGATCGCTTCCACTTCCTGGGCTACGCCGGCAAGGCCATGCGCGCGGTGGTGGTCGACCTGGCGCGCCGGCAGGTGGCCGCCCGGCGGGGCGGGGGCGCGCCGCACGTCCCGCTGGCCGAGGGCGCCGAGGTGCCCGCGGCGGGGGCTGAGGAGGTGCTGCGCGTGCACGAGGCCCTGGAGGCGCTGGCCGCGCTCGACCCGCGGACGGCCCGGGTGGTGGAGCTCCGCTACTTCGGCGGCCTCACCGAGGTGGAGGTGGCCGCGGCGCTGGGCGTCACCGAGCGCACCGTTCGCCGGGACTGGGAAAAGGCGCGGCTTTGGTTCGTCGAGGCGCTCCGGGACGGTTAGGGGGACTCTCCGTGAAGTCGGACGCCGAGCTCCTCTCCACCCTCGACCGGATCCTCGACCAGGTCCTGGACCGGGCCGAGCCCGAGCGCCTGGCCTTCGTCCGCGGCCTCCCCGCCGAGTACGACCCGGTCCGCTCCCGGCTGCTCGCCCTCCTCGTTCGCGCCGCCGAGCGCGGCTCGCCCCTCGATCGCCCACCCCGAGTCCTCCCCGAGGCCGACCCCGACGGCAGTCCCGAGGACGGCGACCATCGCGGAGGAGGGCCGCCAGCCATGCCGGAGACGGAGCCTGGCCTGCTCACGGTGGGTGATCGACTGGGCCGCTACCAGATCCGCGGGGTGCTGGGGGTGGGCGGCATGGGGCGCGTCTATCGCGCCCTCGACCCGGTGCTCGGGCGAGAGGTGGCGCTGAAGACGCTCTCCAGGGCCTTCCACCCCGACGCCGCCGGCCTGCGCCAGGTGGAGCGCGAGGCCCGTATCCTGGCCACGCTCAGCCACCCCAACGTCGGCGCCATCTACGGCCTGGAGGAGCTCGACGGCGCACCCTGCCTGGTGCTGGAGCTGGTGGAAGGCGAGACCCTGGCCCGGCGCCTGGAGCGCGGTCCGCTGCCCCTTTCAGAGGCCGCGGCCGTGGCCGAGCAAGTCGCGGCGGCGCTGGAGGAGGCCCACCGGCGGGGGATCGTCCACCGCGACCTCAAGCCCGCCAACGTCAAGGTGGGGCCGGGCGGCCGGGTGAAGGTGATCGACTTCGGCATCGCCCGCGCGCTCGCGCCCTTGGAAGAGCCGGCCGCACCGCTCACCGAGAGCGCCGGGCCCGTTTCGGCCCGGGGCACCGTGCCGTACATGAGCCCGGAGCAGATCCGGGGCGAGCCGATCGACGCCCGCGCCGACGTGTGGGCCTTCGGCTGCCTCTTCTACGAGATGCTCGCCGGCCAGCGGGCCTTCCGCGGGAGCGCCGCGCCGGAGGTGGTGGCCGCCGTCCTGCGCGACCCGGTGCGCTGGGAAGCGCTGCCGCCCCTGACGCCCCGGGCGCTCCTGCGCCTCCTCCGGCGGTGCCTGGCCCGGGACCAGGAGGCGCGGCTGCGGTCCATCGGCGACGCCCGGCTGGAGCTCCTCGACCTGGATCTTGAGGAGCTCCAGCCGGTCTCGGCGGTCGTCCGGCGCGCCGCCCCTTGGGTCCTGGGCGGGGCCGCCCTGCTCGCCCTGGCGCTGGCGGTGGCGATGTCGCGGGGCGGGCCCTCCCCTCCCGTGGCCCAGCTCAGCCTCGAGCTGCCCGCCGACCTCCCCTTGGCCGGCGGCCTGGCCGCACCGTTCGCCCTCTCGCCCGACGGCACCTGGATGGCCCTCGTGGTGCTGAAGGACGGGGTCCGCCACCTGGCGATCCGTTCCCTCTCGTCACTGGAGGTGAAAGTCCTACCCCAAACCGAGGGCGCCTGGGAGCCGACCTTCTCGCCCGACGGGCACCGGGTCGCCTTCTTCGCCCAGCGCATGCTCAAGACCATCGATCTCCGCGGCGGGCCCGCCCTCTCGCTGGCCGAGGTCGGCGACGTCCCCCGCGGCGCGAGCTGGGGCGCCGACGGCCAGATCGTCTTCGCGCCGACGCAGGTGGACGGGCTCTCCCAGGTACCGGAGGGCGGGGGGCCGGTGACTGTGGTGACCCGCGTCGACGCGGACCGGGGCGAGGGCTCCCACCGCTGGCCCCAGGTGCTGCCCGGCGGGCGGTGGCTGCTCTTCACGGTGGGGCTCGACGGCGAGAGCTTCGACGACGCGCGGATCGAGGTCGTGTCGCGGCGCACCGGCGAGCGCCGCCTGGTGATGCCCCGCGCCTCCCAGGGGATCTACGCGCTGGGCCACCTCTTCTTCGTCCGGGAGGGGCAACTCCAGGTCGTGCCCTTCGACCCCGGCTCGGCGCGGGTGCGGGGCACCCCGGGGGTGCTGGCCGAGGTGGTCCGCTATGACCCTCGGAACGGCGGCGCACACTTCGCCGTCTCCGATGGTGGCCAGCTCCTCTACCGACCCGGCGACGGACCTCCGCCCGACCTCCACCTGGCCTGGGTCGACTCCGCCGGCCGGCTGGCGCGCCTGGCCGGCCCACCCCGCAAGTTCCGCGAACCGCGGCTCTCCCCCGACGGCCGACGCGTGGCGGTGGTGGTGGGCTCGCCGCCCGAGGCCGACCTCTGGTTACTGCAGGTGAATGGGGGCGCCTTGACCCGCCTGACCTTCGGCCTCTCCCCGCGCCGTCCAACCTGGAAGCCAGACGGAAGCACCGTCACCGTGAGCGCCGAGCGAAGGGGCCGCTGGCTCCTGCTTGACGTCCCGGCGAGCGGCGGCGCGACCTCCACCCTCCTCGAGTCCAGCCATCGCCTCTATCCCGACGCCTGGACGCCGGATGGACGCACCCTGGTCTACGAGGAGTTGCGGCCAGAGACCGGTTGGGACCTCGTCTCCGTGGAGGTGGGGCCCGGCGGAGTGGCGGCGACCACGCACGATCTCTTCGCCACGCCCTTCCAGGAGCGGAAGGCGAGCCTCTCCCCTGACGGTCGGCTCGTTGCCTTCGAGTCGAACGAGCTCGACGGCGTGAACGGGGTCTTCGTGTCGGCATGGCAGCGGCCGGAGACCAAGACCCGGGCCACCGCGACCTTCGCCAACTGGCCGCGTTGGGGAAGCGATGGGCGGCTCTACTACTGGTACGCGTCACAGGCGCGGACGGGTGACAGCTCGGATCCGGAGGGGGTTTACGGGGTCGACTTGAACCCCTCCGGCTCGCCAGACCCCGGGGCGGGCCACCCCGCACCGCTCTGGCCGGGCGGTCCCAAGGCACAGGGGATGACCGGGCGACTCGTCGTCGGCCCTTACGCCGGCTTCGACGTGGACGGCGCGGGCGAGGCGCTGCGCGTCCTGGCTCTGGAGGGAGGCGACGAGGTCTCGGCGCGCGCGCCGAGTCCGGTGCTGGTCGTGGGGCTGGCGGCGAAGCTGAAGCACGCTCCCGATGCGCCCTGAGCGGCCTGTCGCGATGGCCGGATATCCTTCGACCGATGTCCGACCTCCCCACGGAGTCGCTCGGCTACCAGGCGGTGGCGCGCGCAGCGCGGCTCGTGCATATGACAGAGCCGTCGTTCATGCCCGGCTCGGCCTTGGCCTACGTCGGACGCCCAGAAGTGCTTCACGGGCGAGAGCTGCTCGACGCCCGAGGAGGCGGCTGCTTCCCAGACGACGCCGAAGCCGCCCCGCCCGAGTTCCCGCACGAGTTCGAACCGGCCGATCACCGCTCCGGGGACGAGCGCATCCCTTCCCGACGTTGCGCTCTCGGGAGCGCGGGCCAGGTCCGTGAGAAGCGTCGAGAGGGCGCCGGGGCGCACCGGCTCCGGCAGCTCGAGCGGCGTGCCCGATTCGTCCACGGAAGAGCTCACCCAGGGTTCCCCCGTGATCCCCGACCGACGGTCGCGCAACGAGAACCAGCGATCTCGGACGGGTCCACTAGGCCCGTCCTCGCAACCACATGAAATCGTCGAGGGTTTGCGCCCGGTGGACCGGTGACGAGGATGCGAGGTGGCGCGGAGGAGCCCTCCGTCTGTAGTCTCTCTGAGCTCGTCGAACGGTCACTTCGAGCGGTTCATCTCGAGACCCGCGCGTCCTGAGCCTGTCGAAGGGCGAGAGGGGCTCGACGGTTCGCGACCGGTGCATCGCTCAGAAGCGAGACCGGCAACCGGGTGGCGGGTACAAGGACCATCCCGTGGGGGAGCGTCCCCTCGGCGGAAAGCGAAACGGTGAAGTCTGGCCAGGATGGCGTCCAGCTCCTTCAGGGCCGCCTGGTAGTCGGGGCGGCTGAGTAGCCGGTCGAAGACCGGGTACTCTAAACGGCAGTTCGAGTTGGGTGGCCTTGAAGTGCCGGGCTCCGACGCCCAGCAGCATCGCGGCGGCCGATCTCCCAGATCGGCCGCCGCACCTGTCTCCGTACCTAAAGTGAGATCCCACTGCGAATTTGCGTACGCCCAGGCTGCAGCCAGGCTCGCCACTCAGGCCCGCGGAGACGTTCTGGACCTTCCGGGTCAGCGCCCCCTACCGGCAATCATCCCTGCCGTCGCCGGACGCGTTGCGCCCGATCGTGTGCATGTACACCACGGATCGCATCTGCCTCTCCGCGGGCGGCTGGTCCGGACCAGGCTCGGGGAACCGCTGGTAGCAGAAGGACTTGTTGGCGGGGGCCCATGACACGGCCTTGTTGTCGAAGCCGGTCCAGATCCGGGAGATGCTCTCGCCTTGGCTCTCCCCCGTCGCGACGTCGACGACGTGCAGCTCACCCCAGTCGGAGCCACCCAAGGCCAGGCCGTAGGCGAGATAGCGGCCGCCGCTGGACGGTTCGAAGAAGCCGATCTCGGCATGGCCCTTTGCCTGCGCCAGCGCCGTGGGATCGACCAGGAGGTGCTCGCTACCGGCGAGGCCATCGCGGAAGAACACCGTGGGAACCGCCTCGCCGGGGACGGTCCGGAAGTAGAAGTAGCGTCCACCCGTCTCGACTGTCGACGATGCCGTAAACCTCGGAGGTGGATTGGTGAAGGTCGTGGATACGGCGCAGCAGGGCCGTTCGCGACGGGATGTGATCGAGCCGCCCCTCGGGTATAGAGCGCCTGCTCCATCAGCCAGCGCACGAGCTCGCCATTGTTGGGCGCCTCCATCCACCGGTAAGGGTCGGCGACCTTCGTTCCGAAGTAGTCGTCCACCACCGGCGTCACCTGTCGTTCGTTCTTCCGGCGCAACGGCAGCGGACCGGACCGGTGGCGAGCCCCAGGGGTCTGGTTCGAGTCAGGTCGAGCCCCGCGTCCGCAGTTCCCGGAGGAAGTCGCCCGGTCGCATGACCAAGACACCTGGCAGCCCAGCAATGTCGAGCAGGTGGCGATCAAGGGTTAGGACGAAGTCCGCTCGACCGGCGAAGGCGGCCGCCAGTACCTTGTCGTCTCCAGGGTCCGTGGGCACAGCGCCGGCCGCTGAGATGGCCTCGACCCGCTCCGCAGTGGCCACGATGGCGTCGACGAACCCCTGTCGGTCCACTTTGGCGGCGTAGCGCCTGACTTGCGGGTACTCGACCGCGCGTCGGTACTCGGCCTCCGGCTCGTCGGCGATGACGAGTTCGACCACGCCGGCCGCAACCGCGGCGAGAACCACGCGGGAAGCTGACTCCGGGTTTGGCGTGGCCAGAGCGGCCACGACCACCGAGGAGTCGATGACGACCCTCACGCGCCGCCCTTCCTCACTGCTTGGGCGGCTTCCTCGCCGAGCCGTTCGGCCGCGGCCTCGCTGGCAGCACGACCAGGAGGCAGGCGCGCCAGAAGCTTGCGAAGGTTCTCGCCCGCCGCCTCACGCAGGACCGCCCGCGCCTTCTCCTCAGCGGCCAGTCGCAGGAACTCAGACGGGCGCTTCTCGACCACCTTGGCGGCGCGGCGTACCAGCTCGCGGAGGGCCTTGGTGGTCCGATAGGTCTCGACGGTCTTGGGCATTGAGGACTCCGTATTACGTCTGTCCCTATCATACTCGGACCGCCCCTGCCGCGCCAGTCCGGCCTGTAACAGGATGAGCCGACTGCCGTGCGCGTGGCAGAACACCCTGAACAGGGAGTGGCCGGGTGCCCCCGGGCCTGACCCTGTCCCGCAGGTCACGCCGAAGCCGAAACTCGAACAGGCCGCCGCCGAGCTGCTTTCCGAACTCGGTCGCGCAGACGGCGGCCCCGAGCCGCTGCAGCACGACCTGCATCGCGTAGCCGAGGGCCTGGCGCCTCGGAAGCGTGAGCTCCTCGCGGAGCCAGAGCGGACTGGAAGAGCGTCACCGTGCTCATCTTCGTAGAACTCAAGCTCGTATTTGGCCACGGACGCGATCCCAGCAGAACCTTGAACCCAAGCTGCCCCGTCCCCGCGTCCCCCTATTGCAACTCTGCTGCAGTCCCCCGTTTCAGTGCTCGCCTTTCCTCCGGAGTTCGAGGCCTTGGCCAATTCCGGGTAGGCCTGAGTCCCCAGGCACTTCTTCCAAGCTCGAACACCTGGGCCGTCACACAGCAACTTCTGGCGGGACCACCGGTTTTCGACGCTGGCCGGGGTCGCCGCCGCACGCCCCTCCTCTGGGCAGCCGTGCTTAGCTCCGGCGACCTATGGCTGACGTGCGTAGCACCAGGCCTGCGACACATGGTGCGGACCGCGGATCAATGGGTCAGGATCTTTGAGAGGAACTGCCGCGCTCGCTCCGAGCCGGAGGCGGCAAAGAATCGGTCGGTGGCCGCGTCGTCGACCACCTGCCCCTCGTCCATGAAGACGACGCGATGGGCCACTCTGCGGGCGAAGCCCATCTCGTGCGTAACCACCACCATGGTCATGCCGTCCCGGGCTAGGCCTACCATCACGTCTAGCACCTCGTTGATCATCTCCGGGTCCAGGGCCGAGGTGGGCTCGTCGAAGAGCATGCAGATGGGGTCCATCGCCAGCGCCCGGGCGATGGCCACTCGCTGCTGCTGGCCGCCGGAGAGCCGCCCGGGATGCTTCCCGGCGTGGGCCAGTAGCCCCACCCGCTCCAAGAGCGCCCGCCCCTTCTCCCACGCCTCCTCCGGGCTCCGGCCCAGTACCTTCACTTGTGGCACGGTCAGGTTCTGCCGCACCGTGAGGTGCGGGAAGAGCTCGAAGTGCTGGAAGACCATCCCGACGTGGGCCCTCAGCCTGGGCAGATCGGTGCCGCGGGCGCCCACCGAGACGCCGTTCACCACGATCTCTCCCTCCTGGAAGGGCTCGAGTCCGTTGACGCACTTGATGAGCGTGGACTTTCCCGACCCCGAAGGCCCGCACACCACCACCACCTCGCCTCGGGCCACCTCGACCGAGCAGCCGCGCAGGGCCCGGAAGGCGCCGTACCACTTGCCGACGTTGCGGATGGAGATCATGTCGCGAGCCTCCGCTCGAGTTGCTTCACCAGGTGTGAGGCGGCGAAGCTCACCGTGAAGTAGATTGCGCCGGCGAAGAGGATGAGCTCGGCCTGGCGGCCGTCGCGCCGCCCGACCGCGTCGGCGGTCCCGAAGAAGTCGAGCAACCCGATCACGAAAACCAGCGAGGTGTCCTGGAAGAGGACGATCGCTTGCGTCAACAGGAGCGGAGTCATGTTACGGAATGCCTGGGGCAGGATGATGAGCCGCATGGCCTGCTCGCGGCGCATCCCCAGGGCCAGGGCGGCGGAGAGCTGGCCGCGGGAGACGCTCTGGATGCCGGCCCGGATGATTTCCGCGAAGTACGCGGCCTCGAACAAGACGAAGGCCACCACGGTCGTGGTGAAGCGCACGTCGGCAGATCGCGGTAGGGCGAAGACACGGACCAGCACATCGGGGACTACCAGGAAGAACCAGAGCAGCACCATGACCAGCGGGATGGTGCGGAAGGTGTTGACGTACGCTGCCGAGAGCCAGGACAGGGGGCGGGCCGGCGAGACCCGCAGCACCGCCAGCACCGTCCCTAGCGCGATCCCCCCCGCTAGCGCCGCGCCGGTGATCTCCAGCGTGACCCGGGCGCCTCGCCCGAGAAGCGGGAGCGCGGCCGGGATGGCGCTCCAGTCCAGCTCGGTCATGGCGCGACCTCGGGAGCACCGCCTCCGTCCCGTTCCTCGTGCCCGTGCAGGAACCCCGGCACCCGCACCCGACCCTCCAGGAGGTGCATCAAGGCCACCAAGGCCAGGTTGATGCCGACGTAGAGGGCGGTGACGGTGAGGAAGGACTCGTAGGGCTGCGCAGTGTAGTCGGTAAGCTGGCGCGCCTGGGCGGCCAGCTCGAGGAGGTTGATCGTCGAGGCTACCGCCGAATTCTTGAAGATGTTGAGCAGCTCGGAGGTGAGTGGTGGGAGGATGATCCGGAAGGACAGCGGTAGGAGCACCGTCCGGTACGCCTGGGGAAGCGTGAACCCGAGGGCCAGCGCCGCCGCTCGCTGGCCGCGGGCGAGCGACTCGATGCCCGCCCGTACCTGCTCGCACACGCGAGCTCCGGTGAAGAAGCCCAGGCAGAGCCAGGTGGCGAGGAACGACTGGGTGAACGGCGGAAGCGCCTTCACCCGCGCGCCCAGCGCCGCTGGTAGGAGGTCGGGGACGACGAAGTACCAGACGAAGAACTGGACCAGGAGCGGGACGTTCCGGAAGAGCTCCACGTAGGCGGTGGCCACGGCGCGCAGGGTGCGGCTGGGCACGGTGCGGAGCACGCCCATCAGCGTCCCGACCAGGAGCGCCAGCGTCCAGGCAGCCAGGGACGCAGCAACGGTGGTGGCGAGCCCGGAGAGGATCCAATCGAGGTAGGTGGCGCCGCCCGACGGTACCTCTTCGAGCAAGACGCCCCAGCGCCAGTGGTACATCCAGGGGAGTCTAGTCCAGCGCGCGATCGTTCGGGCTCTTGAAGAGCGCCTTCATGTCGTCGGAGAGGGGCAGGTTAAGGTTCAGCCCCTTGGGCGGGATGGGCGACTGGAACCACTTTCGATAGAGCTTCTCCGCCTCGCCCGAGGTCATGGCCCGGGTGATCGCCCCGTCAACCACCTTCTTGAACGGCGCGTCGTCCTTGGGGAGCATGCAGCCGTACGCCTCGCGCGACTGCGGCGTGCCCACGATGTGCCAGTCATCCGGCTTGCGGGCCTTGGCCATTTCGCCTGCCAGAAGCGCGTCGTCCATCATGAAGGCTACCGCCCGCCCGCCCTCAAGCGTCAAGAACGACTCGCCGTGATCCTTGGCGCTGATGATGTTCATCCCCATCTTTTTCTCCTCGTTCATCTTGCGGAGGAGTCGCTCGGAGGTGGTGCCGGCAGTGGTGACCACGGTCTTGCCGGTCAGGTCGGGGAAGTCCTGGATGGGGGAGTCCGTCCGGGTCATCAAGCGTGTGCCGATGATGAAGAAGGTAGTGGAGAACGAGACCTGCTTTTGCCGCTCCAGGTTGTTGGTGGTCGAGCCGCACTCCAGGTCGATGGTACCGTTCTGGATGAGGGGGATGCGGTTCTGTGAGGTCACTGGCGTGAGCTTCACCTGTAGGGCGGGGAGCCCGAGCTCCTTCTTCACCGCGTCAACGGCTAGGAGCATCAGTTCGTGCGAGTAGCCGATCACCTTCTGATCGTTGTCGTAGTAGGAGAAGGGGATCGAAGACTCGCGGTGGCCGATCGAGATAACCCCGCTCTGCTGTATGCGGGCGAGCGTGCCGGGTGCGTCGGCGAGCGCGGGGAGGGACAGGCAGGCGGCGAACATTGCGGCGAGGGGGCGCTTCGTCATCGGGGTCTCCAGGGACGAACGATGTGGCGTGGGACATCCCTCACCGGATTCTCCCCGGAGTCAACACCACTTGAGGGACGTCGAGAGGCCGCGGCGGGCATCGGGCTCTCGGAGAAAGCGTCCCGCATCAACGGCGAGCCCGGGGAGGCCTTTTTGAGGCGGCTGAATCCCGCCCGCCCCGGTAGGTCCCTCCTAAGAGGTCCCGGTTGGGGCCCGCCTGGGCAACAGATAGGCAACGGCCTTGGCCAGGAGGAAGAGGGCAAAGGGTGCAGGCCAATCCCTTAACCCTCGGAGCTGCGACTCCACCGCCCATATGTGAGACGCACTGGTAGTGCGGTTTTCTTGGCGCCATTTCGTGGCGGCAGACGTCGGTCCCCGCCGCTTCCTGGCACCGGGCGTCGGTTCTAAGGCCGCGAACTCTTGGACTTTCGCGATCTTATGAGGCTCTCCAGCACTTCTGAAAATCCCCGTGTCGTTGGTTTCGATTCCCCCCAGGCACTAACGAACCGGGCCGCCTCGCACGCGGAACGCCAGCGCTGAAGCACGGTTGAGCGGGGGATCACCTCAGGTCGGGCGGTCGCGCTTTGCCGAGAGCCACGCCCGCTGGCAGTGTCGCTCAGGCTTCCTCTTCAGTCACGCAAGGCGATGGAGGTCCGCGGGGCCGGCATCCGATGTCCGGGGCCCCGCACGCTTTGCCAGATGGCCTCGTTAAGAATGCGGGGGTTGGCCGCGTCGGGCCGCGAGAAGTCCATGCGCTTCATCTCTGCGGCCAGCGGCGCACCCGGCTTGTTCAGCTCGGTCAAGGAGACGGTTGGCGCGCGGACGTCGTAGGGCGTGAAGTCGGGCCGCGATGTAAACGCCCTGCGCATCGGCCGCGCGAGCGCGTCGTACTGGGTGAGGGGTTTGACGCCGACGATGAGCTCCATGGTGCGCAGCATGGACACGGTGGAGTAGCGCGTCGAGTCGACTGTCCCGGTCTGGGTGAAGGGGCTGATGACCTGGCCGATGGTGCGGTGTCCGTCCACGTGGTCAGGCCCGTCTTGCGCGTCGTCCTCGATGACGAAGATGGCCGTGTCCTTCCAGAAGCGGGAGTGGGTCACGGCGTCCACCAACTGACCCAGGGCGAGATCGTTGTCGGCCACCATGGCGGTGGGTGAGAAGGCGCCGGTGGCGGTGCCGACGGTGTGGTCGCGCGGCAGGTAGACGAACTGCACGGTGGGCATCGAGCCCCCCGCCTCGAACTGCCTGAACTCGCGCAGCCACTCCTTGAGGCGCTCCACGTCCGGCAGGTCGAGGTCCCAACCCGAGTACGACGGGTCCGTGTGGTCGAGAAGCCCGGGAATGGAAACAAGCGAGCCGGACAAGTCCTGCGTGCCGCTCGTCCCCCCACTGAGTCCGTTCAAGAAGAAGCCGTAGTTCCGGTAGGAGATTCCCTTCGCCGCAAGTCGGTCCCAGAAGAAGGAATGCTGCGGGTCGGGGCCGGGGAAACCGGCGCTCTCGGTGTTGCCGAAGCCCCCAAAATCATAGAGGCGATTCGACCAGCCGTAGTCGAGTGGCCAGTTCTTCTGGTTGTAGCTGTTGGCCGACGCAGCGTTGGACCAGATCCAACCATCGGCCGACACCTCGCCTTCGCAGTACAGGTTGTCGAAGGTCACGAAGCGCCGAGCCAACTCATGCTGGTTGGGGGTGACGGTCTCCCCGAAGAGCACGAGCGAGGGGTCTCCGTTGCCTCGCCCGAGATCACCGAAGACCTGGTCGTAACTGCGGTTCTCCTTCATCACGTAGATGACATGCTTGATGGGGCTGCCCTCCCCGGGCCTCGCCGGGATGATGGGCGCGAGCCCCTCTTCCTCGGCCCGGTTCATCTCTCCATCGACATCACCGGGAAAGCGGTCGTTGCGAGCCACCTGCTCGGTGTACTCCTCGACGGCCTCCTCACCGGGCACGTCGATGCGCGACAGCGTCCCCGCGAGCTGGTCGCCGATGTACCCGTACTCGGGGACCGGCCCGACGCCGAGGCCCTTCATGTTGATGACGTAGAGGGTGGCGCCGGAGGGAGCGACGGCCACTCCGGAGGGAAACCAACCAGAGGGGATGAGTCCTGCGATTCGGTCCGCAGCCCCACTCCCACGAGACAGGCGGACCTGGGCCAGGTCGTTGTCTCCGGCGTCTGCCACCCAGAGCGTGCGCCCGTCCGGTGCGAGGGCGAGGGCGTTGGGGCTCGCTCCGACCGGAGCGCCGGGCCAAGGCCGCAGGGAGATCGTTCGCAGCACCTTGCTCGAGTGGCTGTCCACGACGGAAATCTCGTCCGAGTCGGTGTCGGCGACGTACAACTCGTCGATTCTCGGGTTCTGCAACAGCGCGCTCGGATGCATGCCGACCTTCAAGGTCGCGACCCATGCGGCGGTCTGGGTGTTCACCACGCTGAGCGTGTCAGCCCCCCAGTCGCTTACGTAGGCCCTCTGGCCGTCGCGGGACAGGGCGACTCCGTAGGGCAGGTGGCCCACGGGCTGCGCTGCTACCGCGGCCCGCTGCTCGAGGTCCACGATGAGGACCTGGTCGGCGAGGTTGCCCGCGACGATGAGATGCCTGCCGTCGGCGGACAGGGCAAGACCCGCGGGCCACGTGCCGGTCGGCAAGCCGATGGGAGTTCGCTCGACAAGCGTGTCACCAAGGGCGAAGACCCGAATGGCGTCGTTCGTGCCGTCCGAGGCGTACACCGTCTTGCCATCTTTGGAGAGGACCAGGCCGTTGTAGAAGCTGCCCGGGCCGTCGGGGAGGCCGAGCAGCGTCTGCAGGACGCGGCCGCTAAGGGCGTCGATGAGCATCAGAGACTGATGGTCATAGCCGGCATTGGCAACGAGCAGGCGAGCACCGTCGGGGGTGAGGGCGAGAGCCAGCGGACCCGAGCCTACGAGGGACTGACGGCCGGCCGGAGAGATGAGCCAACCGCCCGGGGTCAGGGCAGTCGCGTTTTCGTCGCCCACCCAGAAGATGGCGTAGGCCAACACCGAGTATCCGTCGTCGGCGAGGAAGTACGCCTTCCAGCGGCCGTTCGGGAGCGGCCACTTCCCGGAGCCTGCGTCGAACGTCAGCTGCCCGTTCTTCAAGCCGGCTTTGGCGGTCTGGCTTCCCCCCACGTAGTACCAAAGCGTTGAGCCCTGGGAGCCTGGCGTGACCTCATCCGGATAGATGCCCACCCAGTCGGTGGGGTTGCCCGGGCCACCCGAGAAGTTGGCGATGATGGGCTCGCCCGGCCGGTAGATGGTCTTGTTCGTGGATAGGATGGCCTGTGGCCCGGGTGCGACCGTGAAGGCGGTGGAGGCGAGAACGGCGTAGCCGTTGTCGGCGAGGAAGAAGGCGTTCCACTGCCCCGCGCTAAGGGTGCTGGAAGAAAAGGTGAGCACGCCGCTCGTGATGCCGGGGGCCCCAGCCGTCTGGCTGCCATCGACGTACTGCCAGAGGGTGGAGGCCACCTGGCCTGGTACTTGGCCCACCCGGTAGATGCCGACCCAGTCGGTGGAATTGCCCGGGCCACCCGAGAACGTGATCTGAATGGCCTGCCCGCTCCGATAGCTGGATTGGTCCGCGACGACGGAGGGTGCCGCCTGCGCGTTGGACGCGAGCCCGACTGCGGCGACGAGTAGGACGAAAGAACCGATGCGCAATGGCTTAACGTTCATGACTCCCTCTCGTATCTGGAGGCCGTCGGGCTCACGGCGGGACACGCTCTTATGCTGAGCGGGCGGAGCGTGGCGGTTCATCGGCGATCCCGTGCCGTTCGCGTGCCTGCTCGAGAGCTGCGGCGTCGCGGCAGGACCGCAGTTGCTCGATACGTCGTGGGAGTGTCGCTCCTGCCACCGCTCCGCTCGAAACACTCGTTCACCTCCTCGCGCCGGCCATCGACAGACACCCGAGGACCACGGAGTGAACATTCGCGCGTCGCCAAGTTCTGTAAGCGGCTCCTGCGCCACGGAAGGTGTGAGCTTCGGCGAAGAGGGTCCCACGATCTGCTGTGGCCCGAGGCCGTCGACGCCGAAGCGGGAAACCGCCCACCCTGGTGTTCGCCGGTCGTCTCTGAGGAGACTTCTCCTCGGTCTAATGAGCCATCGAGTGGCCAGGGGCCGACACCCGAGCCCCAGGGACCGGGCGCCCAAACGGCGCGGGCCGGCTAAGCTAACCGGTCATCTCGCCACGCCGCGCCCGGGACGGTGAGGCCATCGTACGGTTGAGAAGCTGGTACGCGCCCGGCACCCCGAGTCCAGGGGACGGACGGTGACGAGTGATCCCAAGGTGAGACCGCACCTCGCCGGTGTGGCCGGCAGCCAACAGACGTTCACCGCGCGATTCGGATTCACCCGAACGTGCTGCCGTCGTGGCCCCAGCGGTCGCCCGGGATGTCGGTCATGTTGAGGTAGACGCGGTCGCCGGGGATGTCGAGCTCCTTCCGTAGCAGCTGGCAGATCTTCTCTGAGAGGATCTGGTTCACCTTGCGGGTGAGGCCGCCGATGCTCCGGATGTCCACGAACGCCGCCGGGCCGGTCCTTCCGCTCCGAAGGATGGTCAGGCCATCCAGGACGATCGCCATCTGGTACTCCTCGGGCTTGCCGATGGTCTCGGCGCAAAGCGCGGACAGGGCCGCGCACAGCGACCCCTTCCGGTCCGCCTGGAGCTTCTCAGTGGTCTCGAGTCGAACGACTGGCACGGCCGACCTCCCGGCGGCCCCGGGGCCGCCGAGAGGGAAACTACCCCGTGCCGCGGAACGCCGGCGGCTCCCTTGCCGGGACGCCCCCGTCGGGCGCCGAGGTCGTGGGTTCAGGCTCCCCTGTCGCTCGCCAGAACTCGTCCCGCGGCTGCCTTCGTCACGACTACCAGCTGGCCGCCAGAGCCCTGGCAGGCCGCGGAGATTCGCTCAGACCAGCACTGTGCGCCCTTGGGGTGCGGCGTCGGGAAGCGCCTCTTCGTGAAAGACACGGCGCGGCCCCCTGAGCCCGAGCGGTTTCTCAGGTGACTCCAGTCGGACACCGCGACGGAGATCGGTCAAGGGGCGCCGGTGCTGGCGCCAGCAATCTCCCGAGAGGCCCGCAGCGTAACCCGGCCGATGGTGCGGTAGTCGCCGAGCCGGTTTTTCGGCTTGGGCGTGTGGTACCCGGCGAAGATCACGGTCAGGTCGCGCTACGACCCCGGATGAGGCTCGTTCGTTGGTGGACGCCGGCATGAAGGCGGTCGTCGTGCAGTCGAGTGAGGCGGGAGGCCATCGCGCCACGTTCGCGTCGCCTCCGGAGAGGGCGCTCTTGGGGATGATGGCTCTGTTGCCGCGCGTCGCCGATAGCGTGAGCGTCCCGTTGATCGCCGCCGGCGGGATCATGGACGGCCTCGGCGTCGCGGCGGCGCTCGCGCTCGGCGCCCAAGGTGTGCAACTCGGGACGGCGTTCCTTGCCTGCCCGGAGAGCGGCGCGAGCCCGGCGTACAAGTCCGCTGTGCTCCGGGCACGTGGCGGCGGCGACCCGACCGTGCTCACGCGAGCTTTCTCCGGTCGCCTCGCACGGGCCCTCTCGAACCGTTTCAGCGAAGCGGCCGAGAGTGCGCAGATCCTTCCGTATCCGCAGCAAAACGCGTTGACGAGCGAGCTCCGGCGGGCGGCGGCGAAGGCGGGGGACGCGGACCTTCTCTCTCTGTGGGCGGGCCAGGCAGTGGCACTCGCCCGACCCCATTCGGCTCGCGACCTTGTCCGGGAGTTGGTCTCGGAAACGCGGGCCGTCATCGAACGACTCCATCGGCCCTCGCCCTGAGTCTTCAGGTGGTGCATAGATTCCGGGGCGCCGGCATCGATAGGTTTCTGCGCGAGGGAGAGCCGGTGCCCGTCGGTAGCGATGAGCCGGAGCGTGCCCTGTCCGGGCTGAGGAACAATGTCCACCAGCCCGAGAAGGTTGTCGGGGTGGTAGGAAGGTTGTTATCCCCTGGCCTGCTCCGCCTCCTGCCTAGAGATCCGAACTCAGGTTGGGGAGGGGCTCCAACGGCATGTTCGGTGGCAGGTTCACCACGCGGCACCGAGGCATCCCATCGGGCCCAAAGCGTCAGGCGAGGCAAGACCCAAGGCGGCGCGGCGATTCGCTGCGAAGTCGGAATCGGCGGAGTGCACCGGGACGCCACGTGCCAGGGCGTAGACCGCGATGAGAAGATCCATGGACTTCACCGTCGCGCCGCGCCGCCCGAGCAGCGCGCCGAGGTCGCCGACCTCACTCCACAGATCCTGGGCTGGGCGAGGTGGTGACACCCGCGCAGAAGCTCCAGGACGTGGGTCCGCCGCGCAGAGCTTAAGCCACGCCCCAGCTCGGTCAGAATCGGCCCGTAGAGCGCCACCCCGTTCTCCGCCAAGGGCTCGTCCACCCGGGCCGCCAGGCGTCCGCGGTTGCCGAAGAAGTCGATCCAGGCCGTGGTGTCGACGAGGGTCAACGCCGGGTCTCCTCGAGGTGGAGCCCGAGCCGGACCTTGCCCCGGAGCGTCCGAGGGGGCGACCGGCGTGCGCCGCGCTCCAGCTCGCGCACGAGGTGTAGGTACGACAAAGGTCGCCGGGCGTGGTCCGTGGGTGCGAGCGCGAGCGGGCGCAGCCGATAGGTCCCACCCGAGTTCGGCCAAGCTTGAACGACCATTCCCGCTGTGGCGGGTATGCCCGCCGTACCTGAACGCATATACAGTTAACCTACGGGGAGCAGGCGAGCGCAAGGCCTTCTCAATATGTTCCGCGCGCGCGATGAGGTCGCCCCGGTGAAGTGTCCCTCGTGTGGTTCCCCGAACCCAGACGCGGCGCAGGCCTGTGCCTCGTGCGGCACCCCTCTATCCGGCGCGAGGGCACCTCAGGGCGAGCGCAAGCAGGTCACCGTGGTTTTCGCCGACGTAGTCGGCTCCACCTCAATGGCCGAGCGCCTCGATCCGGAGGAGCTCGTGGAGCTAATGAACGGCGCCTTCACCTTCATGGCCGCCGCCGTGAGCCGCTATGGGGGAACGGTCGAGAGGCTCATGGGGGACTCGGTCTTGGCTTTCTTCGGCGCCCGCCAGCTGCACGAGGACGACGCCGAGCGGGCGGTGCGGGCGGGCTTGGAGATCCGCGACCAGGCTGCCGCCTACGGCGAGCAGGTACGGTCAAAACACGGCGTCGAGTTCCGGGTCCGGGTGGGGGTCAGCACCGGTGTTGTAGTGGCCGGCAAGGTCGGCTCCGACCTTGGCGAAGAGTTCACCACCACCGGCGACACACCCAACGTGGCCTCGCGCCTCCAGGCTGCCGCGGAGCCGGGCACCGTCCTCATCAGTGCCAGTACGCACCGCCTGACGCAGCACGCCTTCAGCTTTCATGCGCGGGGCCCCCTCGCCGTGAAAGGCAAGTCGGTGCCGGTGGAGGCCTGGGAGGTCCTCGCCGCGAAGACCGCGCCGAGCAGCGGAAGAGGGCTCGAAGGGCACGGTTTGACCTCGCCGCTCGTCGGGCGCGACACCGAGCTCGCGCTCCTCCTGGAAAAGGTGCGCCAGCTCTCGGACGGGGTCGGGTCGGTGGTCGCGGTGGTGGGCGAGGCGGGCCTGGGGAAGTCGAGGCTCCTCGCCGAGCTGCGCGCCGCGATCTCTCCGGAGACGCGCTGGCACGAGGCCCGGGCCCTCTCCTACGGGCAGTCGTTGCCCTACCATCCCTGGAAGGCGTTGACGCGGCAACTGCTCGGCGCCGGCGACGAGGCGGGGAACGAGGGCGTGCGCCAGAGGCTGCGATCCCTCGCCGGCGACGGCTTTCCGGCGAGGTCCGTGCCCTACCTGGAGCTCCTCGTGGGCCTGCCAGTCGAAGGCGGCCCGGTGGTCGACGGCGAGGCGCTCGTGCAGGCCATGTCCAGCGCCGTGCTCGACCTCACCCGCCGTGGCCTGACGGTCGACGGCCGGAGCTCGCCGCTCGTCCTCGTGCTCGACGATCTCCATTGGGCGGATCACGCCTCCCTCGAGCTCGCGGCCCAGGTGGCTTCGCTGACGGCCGACGGGCCTCTCCTCCTCCTCTGCGTCCTCCGGCCTGAGAAGAAGGCCCCGAGCTGGGGGTTCCTCGAACGGCTGCGAGCGAGTCTCCCCGAGAGGTACACGCAGCTCGACCTCGCCCCACTCGACGCGAGCACATCGCGGCGCCTACTGGAGAACCTCCTGCACGTGGACGACCTGCCGGATCGCCTGCGCTCGAGGATCCTGGCGCGATCGGAGGGCAACCCGTTCTACCTGGAGGAGGTCCTTCGCTCGCTCATCGACTCGGGCCTCGTCGTGTCCGCGGACGACCATTGGAGGTCGGGGGGGAACATCTCGGAGGTGGACATCCCGGAGACGCTCGCGGGCGTGCTGGCCGAACGCATCGATCGGCTCCCCGATCAGACCAAGCGCGTGGCCCAGACAGCCGCCGTCCTCGGCCGCGAGTTCCCCTCGGACACCCTCGAGGCGATCTGCCGCAGCGTGCCCGATCCGGAGCGCATCGAGCACGTCCAGCCTCACCTCCTCACGCTCACCTACGAGGAACTGGTGCGCCGAAAGGCCGACGCGGCCGGCTTCTTCCGGTTCAAGCACGCCCTTACCTGCGAGGCAGCCTACGGCCTTCTCCTCCGCGCCCGCCGGAAGCAGCTGCATGCCCTCGCCGGAGGGATCCTCGAGAAGGAGATGGAGGCGGGCGGCCGACGCGAGGAGCTGGCGCCGGTCGTCGGGCTCCACTTCCTCGAGGCCGGCGCCATGCGAAAGGCGGCCGTCTATCTCGCCGAGGCCGCGCGGGCCGCCCGGAGGGTCTACGCCCTGCGCGAGGAAGGCGAGCACTGGGAGGGCGCACTGAAGGCGCTCGACCAGATGCCGGATCCCGATCCCGGCCTCCTGTACGAGGCGGTGGAGAAGTGGATCTTCGTGCGCACTCGCCTGGACGAGCTGGAGGGCGTGGTGGGGCCGGAACCCGACCGGACTCCGTCTCCCTGGTACCTGCGGGCGGAGCGGCTGGCGCGGGAGCGCGGCGAAAAGGCAGAGCTGGCGAAGCTCCTCTCCTGGATCGCCAACGTCTACATGCGGGTGGGCCGCACCTCGAGGGGCATGGATCAACTGCGCGAGAGCGAGCGGCTGGCCACCGAGATGGGGGACGAGCACCTCATGCTGCTCCCCCTCTTCCTCGCCACCAGCGCCCTCACCGAAAGGGATCCCACCGCCGCCGTCGCACAGTCCGAGCAGGTCCTCGACCTTGCCAAGCGGAACGGCGACCTCGGCATCGCGGCGCACACCCTCGGCATCAAGGCCATTGCCCTCGCGCGCCTGGGACACTTCGCGGACTCGAGGCGCATGCTCGCCGAGATGCTCGAGGTCGCTCCCCGAAGTGGATCGCGCGTCAAGCTGGCGGACGCCCACATCGCGGCCGCCACGGCCTACAACGACATGGGTGACCTCGACGAGGCGATGAAGCACGGTCGCATCGGAGCGGAGATGGCCGATGCGGCGCACGCGATCGATTGCGCGTGCTTCGGGTACTATGAGGTGGGCAAGAGCCAGCTGGGACGCCGCGACCTCGAGAGCGCCATCGGCGAGTTCCGGCGCTCGCTCGAGTTCGGCAACACGGTCGGCGGCGGCCGCTGGGACGCCTTCAACAACCGCATCGGCAGCTACATGGCTCGGACCCGCTTCGAGCAGGGCGGGAGGGACGCGGTCCGGGACCTGGAAAAGGCCCTGGAGAACGCGCGTCGCGACGCCGACGCGTTCGGCGTGGCCAGCATCTCGGAGCTCCTCGCCGGCGCGCTCCTCAGCCTGTCGCGCGCGGACGAGGCGATCGCTCTCCTTCGCGATGCCGGGGACTTCTACCGGCGCAGCGGGATGACCACCTACCTCGCGAGAGCGCTCGAGCTTTCCGCCCAGGCGAGCGAAAAGGCGGGCCGTCCCGAGGATGCTCTCCGCGCCCGTGAGGAGGCCGCCTCGCTCCGCGCCGGAGGCCCGGCCCCGGCCGCGCGCGGACCCTGACCATGCAAATGCCCGCCCTCGTGGCCGTGGACGACGACCCGGTAGTCCTCTCCGCCGTGGCCCGCGACCTCCGCCGGGAGTACGGCCGGCGGTACCGCATCCTCGAGGCAGGCTCGGGCGACGAAGCGCTAGGCCTCCTCGGCGACCTCAAGCTGCGGGGCGAGCCGGTCGCGCTCCTCCTCGTCGACCAGCGCATGCCCGGGATGACGGGTGTGGAGCTCCTCGCGAAGGTGATCCAGATGCATCCGGATGCGCGGAGGGTCCTCCTCACCGCCTACGCGGACACGCAGGTCGCCATCCGGGCCATCAATGAGGTCCGGCTTCACCACTACCTCGTGAAGCCCTGGGATCCTCCGGAGGAGAAGCTCTTCCCGGTGATCTCGGATCTCCTCGACGACTGGCAGGCGTCGTTCACGCCGCCGTTCGAGGGCGTGCGCGTGGTCGGCCATCGCCTCTCGCCGGTGTCGCACGGCGTCCGGGACTACCTGACGCGCAACCTCATCCCCTACCGCTTCCTCGACGTGGAGGGGAACGACGAGGCGCGAAAGATCCACGAAGCTGCCGGGAGCCCACCGCTCCCGCTCGTCGTCTTCCCGGACGGCGGCCCACCCCTCTCCCGTCCCGGCGGCCCGGAGCTGGCGGGACGACTGGGATTCAGGGCGAAGCCCGGTCGCCCCTTCTACGATCTCGTCATCGTGGGGGCCGGGCCCGCTGGCCTGGCAGCGGCGGTCTACGGCGCCTCCGAGGGGCTGAAGACGCTCGTCGTCGAGGCCGAGGCACCAGGGGGTCAGGCCGGCCAGAGTTCGCGCATCGAGAACTACCTCGGCTTCCACGCAGGGCTCACCGGGGGAGAGCTGGCGAGGCGCGCGGTCGCCCAGGCGACCCGCTTCGGCGCGGAGATCCTGCACCCCGTGCGCACCACTGCCCTGCGCCGGGAGGATCCCTACCGGATCGTCACGTTGAGCGACGGAACCGAGGTGAGCTGCCACGCCATCGTGATCGCGACGGGCGTGGCGTACAACAAGCTCGACGTTCCCGGCGCCGAGCGACTGGAGAACGCCGGCGTCTACTACGGAGCGGCCGTCAGCGACGGGCCCGAGTGGGTCGATCGGGACGTCTTCGTGATGGGGGGCGGGAACTCGGCGGGCCAGGCCGCCATATACCTCGCCCGCCACGCGCGATCGACGACGATCCTCGCCCGCAGCAAGCTCGAGAAGTCCATGTCGCGCTACCTCGTCGACCAGATCGCGGCGACGGAGGGGATCCGTGTCCTCGCGGGTGTGACTGTCTCCGAGGTCTTGGGGAGCTCCAGCCTGGAGGCGATCCGGGTCCTCGGCCAGGAGGGCGGGAATGGGCAGGTCCTCTCGGCGAGTGGCCTCTTCATCTTCATCGGCGCCCACCCTCACACCGACTGGCTGGGCGAGCTCGTCGCCCGCGACTCGCACGGCTTCATCCTCTCGGGTGCGGAGGTCCCCGGGGCTTCTCCCGCCGCCCCGCGGTGGCTGGAGACGAGCGTGCCCGGCCTCTTCGTCGCGGGCGACGTGCGCCACGGCTCGGTGAAGCGGATCGCCTCGGCGGTGGGCGAGGGATCCATGGCCGTGCAGTTCGTGCACCAGTACCTGGCGGACCTGTGACGCCCCGCGAGTTCATGCGCCGCCACGTGCTCTTCGCCGACCTGAGCGAGAGCGATTTCGAGCGCATGTACGGCATCGCGGAGCCGGTCACCGTCCAGCCAGGCGAGACGCTCCTCGAGGAGGGAACGCCCGGCGACGCGCTCTACCTCCTGGTCGACGGCGGCCTGGAGATCACGACGAAGCAGGACGGGCGCGAGGTGGTCCTGGCCACTCGCGGACCCGGCGAGTTCGTTGGCGAGCTCTCGCTCCTGCAGGGCGCTCTCCGCTCGGCCACTGCCCGAGCCCGCATGCGCTCGGAGCTGCTCGTGTTCCGGCGGCCCGCGTTCCAGTCGCTGCTCGCGTGCAGCCCTTCCGCCACCCTGACCATCCTGGGCACGGTCACCGCCCGGTTGCGAAGCACCGAGGCGCTGCTCAATCAGCAGGAGAAGATGGCCGCGCTCGGCACCCTCGCCGCCGGCCTCGCCCACGAGCTCAACAACCCGGCAGCGGCAATCCGGCGCAGCGTCGAGCAGTTGCGGCGCTCGGTGACCGAGCTCGAGGCGTCGACGGGCGTGCTCGCCGGCCTCGACTTCGACGCGACTCGGTGGGAAGCGATCCGAGCCGCGAGCGGGCGCCGCGGCGGCGGACCCAGGAGGAACGCGCTCGAGAAGGCCCGAACCGAGGAGGGCGTCCAGGCGTGGCTCGAGGAGAACAAGATCGACCGGGCGTGGGAGCTTGCCCCGTCGCTTTCGAGAGCGGGGATCGGGCGGACTGAGCTCGCCGGTCTCGCCGCCTCGCTCTCGGCCGTCGAGCTCGTTGCCGTGGTGCGCTGGCTCGCGGCCGCAGCGGAAGTCGACGCCCTCGTCGCCGAGGCCGCGACGAGCGCTGCCGCGATCTCCGCGATCGTGTCTGCGGTGAAGACCTATGCGAGGGGCGACGAGATGCCCGTGCAGGACGTGGACGTTCACGAGAGCCTGGAGAACACGCTCGTCATCCTGAAGCACAAGCTCCAGGGAATGCGCGTCGTGCGCGACTTCGCGGCGGACCTGCCGCGCATAGAGGCCCACGCGAGCGAGCTCTCCCAGGTGTGGACGAACCTCGTGGACAACGCAGTCGACGCCACCGGGGGTAGGGGAACGATCGCGCTTCGGACCCGTACGGGCGCCGCTGGCGTCGTGGTCGAGGTGGAGGACGACGGTCCCGGCGTTCCCGAGAACGCCCGGGCGCGGGTCTTCGACCCGTTCTTCACCACAAAGCCACCCGGCTCCGGGACCGGGCTCGGCCTGCACATCGCCCGCAATATCGTGGTCGATCGTCACGGCGGGCAGATCGAGCTCGACCCAGCGCCGGGCCGGACCACTTTCCGCGTCCGGTTGCCGCTCCGGCTCTCCCGCCGCTAAGTTCGCTGCCAGCCGCCGCAGTGTCGATCCGGGTCAGGGTTGGTCCTCACTTGGAGTGATGGGTCGGCGAGGGGTGAACCAAGCGAAGCGGTCTCATGTTCTTGCCCAGGAGCATCGGCGCTCGGTTGACTTTGATCCCGCATTGACCTCCTGGCCTGGCTTCTTCGACAACCCGATCAAGACGGAGCAGCTGCCGGGCTGTTTCGCCCCTCTGCCGCGACGAGATGGGGGTGGGGAGCCGCCGCCACGACGTCGCCGCCCTCGCAACGGGTTGGGCTAAGGCCAACTGGGACTTGAACTGGCGGCGGCCACAGGGAGTTGCCAAGCGTGCGGAGGCTGCTATGAAGCCTCGGGGCCAAGCCCGGCAAGGAATGGGCGATGGAGACCTTCCTCAAGGAGGCGCTGCCCAAGGTGAACGCCGAGCGTGATACGGAGGCCTAGTTTGCCCGCCCAGCATCGACAAGACGGGGGTGCTGCCGGCCAAGCTGCCGCATGAGGGGCGCGATGCGGTGCCGGTGAAGCCTGGCTGCTACGCCACCCATGCAACGCGGAAAGGTGCTCACGATCGGCTGGCCGAGCGGGCTTTCCTGCTACGCTGCTGAGATGGTGCGTGGCCTATGGCGGAAATGAGAACCCACCTCGCAACCGAAAGGGCGAGGCTGGAAACCCTCTGCCTACGGGTGCATGCGCCTCAGTTCTATGCCGACAGCCGCCCGCACGGTTTGAAAGGGGGCGGGTGGAAACGGCCCGCGGCTAAACGCGGCCCCGCGCCACCCATCTACCAATGAGCGACGTTCCCCTTCCCGTAACAGCCGGCGGGACGAGCCGCGGTGCGAGTACCCCGCGAAGCACGCTGGCCGTCTGTATCGCCGCGCTGTTCGTTCTCGGGCTCCTCAATGGCGCGCTCGGGCCTCTCGTCCCACGGCTCTCGGCCCGGGTAGGCGCGCCGGTCGAGGAGGTCGGCGCCATGTTCATGGCGCTCTTCCTGGGCGCACTACTCCTGCAACTGGCCGGCGGGTGGCTCAACGAGCGGGTCGGGCTGCGGCTCATGGTCGTAGCGGGGACGGCGCTGCTCGCGGCCGCGACCCTGGGGTTGACGCTCGGCCCCACGCTTCCCACCCTCCTCGCCTGCGCGCTCCTGGCGGGCGCCGGGCAGGGGACGCTGGACGCCAGCACGAACGTGCTCGTCCCGGCGGTGTTCGGCCAGCGGTCCGTGTCGGCGGTGAACCTCCTCCACTTCGCGTTCGGGGCGGGCGCGGTGCTCTCGCCCAAGGTGATCTCCCTAGCGAGCTCAACCTGGGGGAACCCCATGCCCGCACTGTGGCTCGCGGCCGCGCTCGGCGCCGTGACCGCGCTCGCGACCTGGCGCTGGGCGATGGATCCGAAGGTCGCGCGACCACACACGTCGGCGGCGGGGACGGCCTTCTACGGGCAGCCCGTGCTCTGGCTGCTCAGCCTGGTGTTGTTCCTGGGCGTGGGGGTGGAGATCGGCGTGGGCGGGTGGACCACCGTCTACGCGGGCCGGACCACCGCGCTCGCAGAGGAGGCTGTGGCCAACCTGGTTTCCGGGTACTGGCTCGCGCTCATGGTCGGCCGGCTGCTGGGAGCCGCCCTGGGCGTGCGCCTCACCTCGCGCCGGTTGGCCATGCTCGCCGGCGGAACCACTTGCCTGGCCTCGGTCATGCTGGTCCTAGGCTCGGGGACCGTCGGGTGGACAGTGGCCGGGACGCTGATGGTCGGTCTCGGCGTGGGCCCGATCTTCCCCACGGTGGTTGTCCTGGGCACGGAAGCCTTCCCCGCGGCTCCGAGCCGCGCCGTGAGCGCGATCATCGCGGTGAGCAGCGTCGGCGGCATGCTCCTTCCGACGTTGCAGGGCTTCCTCCTGCAGCGGGTGGATCCGCTCGCCAGCGTCGTCATGGTTGCCGCCGCCTGCTGCCTGATGGTACTGCTGGTCCTGGCCGTCGCCCGGAGGCCGTGGTCGGTGGATGCGCGAGCGGCGGCCGGTTGACGGGTTGACCGGTCAGTGTCACCTTTCGAAGCACTCGAACTAGGCCCGAATGCAGGCCTCGGCGATGTCCTGGCGCAGGTTTGCCGACGGCTGAAACAAGAATCCTCGTGTTCGCTGGCGTGCTCAAACGCTTACTCTGGCAGAGAATGCTGTACCGGGCTCCCCTCACGTCCATTCAGCTGTCCCGCGCAGTGAGCTCGGCCACATCCGGGCCGAGAGTGCAGGCGTTTCGTGATCTGGCCGGCGCGCCCTAAAGCTAAACCCACGAATGGGCGAGCGTCGGACCACTTCGGACGCCTTTGGTAGCTCGGCTCCAAGGTGCGGTGGCCGGGAAAGGAAGAGGGGCGGAGCCTAGGCTCCGCCCCTCCGGTTTCTACGGGCCGCCTTCACAATGCGGCCGGGCGGCCCGCACTCCCCTTAGGGGCTGCAGCCAGGCGCGCACACCAGGATGCCGTCGGGAGCGGCCTGGCAGGCGCCATCCACGGTCTTCCCGTCCCAGGTGAGGGTGCAGGAGTCACCCAGAGTGGAGTTGGCGCAGGCGTTCACGGCCTCTGCCGGCGGTGCGGGAGGAGGAGGCAGGCAAATGAGGGGTCCCGAGTCCGGCAGCTGAGTGCACACACCGGTTACCGCGGTCCCGTTCCGTGTCAGGGTGCAGGAGGCGCTGGCGGCGGCACTGGAGCAAGCGGCGATCGCGGCCGCGACGGACGGCGGTAACGGCAGGCACGCCAGAGTCGACGAGTCCCACGTGCCGCGGCAGATGCCGCTCAACGTCGCGTTGTCGGCGGTGAACGAGCAAGTGGCGTTTAGCGCCTTCTGGTCGCAGGCTGTGGCCGAGGGAGGCGGCGCCGGAGGCGTTGGCACGCACGCCAGAGTGGTACCCACGGTCTCGCAAGTGCCGGTGAAGGCGTGACCGAGCGCGGTCACCTCGCAGGACGCGCCGGCCTTGAGGCCACTGCAGGCCTCCACCGGTGCCGGTGGCTTGGGCGGCGCGGGAAGGCACGCCAGGGCGCCTCGCGACGTCGCGGTGCACTCTCCGGTGAAGGGGTCCACCGTACAGGCCGCCCCGGGCGCCTTCCCGGTACAGGCCGAGGCGAAGGGCGAGGCGGAAACGGGGGGTGTGACCACGCAGGCGAGGACGCCATTGCGGAGGTCAGTGCAGATCCCCGAGAGTGAGCCAGATCTCGAGCCCAGCGTGCAGGAGGCGTTCGCCCCCTGGTCCTCGCATGCCTTCACCGCGGGTGGGACCGGCTCTGCCGCCGCAGCCGGAGCGCACAGGAGCGTGCCGTCGTCCGCGTAACACGTGCCGGCCACGCTTTGCCCGCCGCAGGTGGCGGTACAGGCCGCACCCGCCGCTAGGCCGGAGCACGCCTTCACCGCCGCCGGGGGAAGCTGAGGAGAGCACTCGACGCCGGACTGAGCCAGCTCCGCGGTCAAGGCCGCGTCGGCGCCGGGAGAGCCCGAGGTGCTGGAGGAGCTCGGGCCCGTGCCGCCGCAGGCGCCGAGGAAGAGTGCTGAGGCGAGGAGTGAGATCGTGATCCACCGCATGGAATCCTCCTCTTCTACGTACCTCCCCTCCGCTCGAGAGGCCCCATCAAGAAGGAAACACGCCAGGCGTCCCAAGGTTGCGGTACAGGCGCGGAAAAATCACGCCCCGGCGCCCGGATTTCAGGGGCGAAGGAGGTAGAGGGAGCGGACCCGTGTAACCCGGTGTCGGTGGAAGTGGGCCGCAGGCGCCTTGCGATGAGCGCATCGCCTGGGATGAATCGCTTCGGGACGTGGGCCGAAGCCGCCATCCGCGCCAGCGCCGTTTCTTACGCCGCGCTGCAGGAGTTGCAGGGCGGCCGCGTGCCTCAACCTGTGCGGCGTGAGCCGCTTGGTGGCGAGGGAGGGAATTGCTGGCGCACAATGGCGGACGTACCTCGCTACCAGCCGCTCGATGGCATCGGCGCTTATGTGCCGCGTGAACTCGCGAACCAGGTCTGTCCGGCTCCCGCGGGCGCGAACGTAGCCAGGCGTCGAGGATCTGAACGACGCCGCCACGCAGGGAAGTCCAGCGGAGCTTCCGTCCCTTACCGAAGCACCGGACGTGAGCGCCCGTGCCAAGCGCCACGTCCTAGCGACCGAGGGCAGTCAGCTCGGATGCGCGGGGCCCGGTTTGGACTGAGACGAGGAGGAGCGCGCGGTCGCCCCGCCCGATCCAAGTGTCGGTGTCCGGGGTTGCGAGGAGTGCCTCGACCTACCGCTCGGCGAGGAATTCGACGATCCCGCGTTCGAACCGCTTGCTCGGGATCACGAGGACTCACTGGCAAAGGAGCATATGCGCGGGGCCATGAACGCGACGTAGCCGGGCGCCCCTTCCCCGCCGCGAACCTCTACGCAATCACATTTGCCACCGGCTTGCTTGGCAACGAGGACGGCCGCGTAGCGCAGTCAACCGGGAGATCGCGATGACCGACGTCCCAAGTACGTTGGTGAACGCCTGAGGTTACTGATGGTCCCACTTTGGTCCGTGCCGGACCCGGGATTCTCGGAGTGGGGTCCTACGTAACGCCTCGCCGCGTCGCGGGACAGAGACAGTCAGGCGCGAGCGTTGGGCGCCGGGCTGGTCGAGCCCGGGAGTCCCGCTCAGGTGGCGACGAGGCACACATGGACAGAGAACCAATGACCGGCGAGCTCGCCCTCATGGTGCGAGTGCTATCGGCAAGAACGGCGACCCTGAAATTAAGGGGGCGGCTGAACGCCCGCACCGCGCGTGCGCTGAGGGCGCGAGTCGACGAAGTCATCGGACAAGGTCGGCCGGAGATCCTGTGCGACCTCACCGAGGTCACGGCCCTGGACAGCTCCGGCCTCGCCGGCCTGATCGCTGCCGTCAAGGCCACCACCTGGAGAGACGGCTTCTTCAAGTTCGCGGGTGCCAATGAAGAGGTCCAGCGCATGTTCAAGCTGACGGGCCTCGATCGCGTCTTCGAGCTCCACCGAGGCGTCGAGACCGTCCTGGCCGGAAGTGCGACCTCGCAGGCGAACTTGCGCGCCGCGTGACGCTCGCCCTGCGGACGTAGAGCGGCTTCATGTGCTCTTGAGTGGAAGGTGCTCAGAGAGCCAACGCGCCTGCCATTCCCCCTCGGCCTCGAGGGCCTACTGGCCTTCGGTCAGCGAGGCGGCTGCCAGGACGCAGGCCCACGATACGGCGGCTGAGTTGTCGGTTTGCACATTCGACGGGGCGTCGCCGAGATGGCCCGCGTCTTCACGCGCCCCCTCCCTCTCCCGCTTTCCTCCCGTTGCGGAACGCGCGAGGGGGCGAGTCCCTCATGTCGTGAGGCACGGATTCCTCGGTGAGGTTGCCTCTCGTTGCGCGAGACCCTCAGACCTCCGTCGTCAGCTCGCTCTCGAGGGCGGAGAGCTACGAATCGCACGTCCCGCGCAGCGCGTGCCCTGGCGCAGCTGACCAAGATCCGGAAGACCCAGGACTTGCGAGAGGACCGCCCCTCGAAGAGGTGCAGGCCGCGGAAGCACGCCCACCCACGCCGGCGGTTGCCAGCGCTGGGGGCGGCGAGAGCGGCCGCGGTTCAGCTGGCCGTGCCGGTCATCGCCGGCGCCGGAGCCACTCTCTTCCAGGGCGGTCGGCTCACCACGCGGATCGGACCGCGGGCTCGGTCATCCTGGCCGGGATCGGGCTCGCGCTCTGGTGGGTCGTTCCCGTGACCGCCGCCCACCCCGACCCGGTTGGGCGAAGCAGCGGCCCTCGCCCCGCCGCGCCGCCGGCATTAACGAAGGGCCGGCGATGAGACTGGCGACCGCGAGAGATGGCAGCCGGGATGGACGGCTCGTGGTAGTGCGCCGGGACGGCGAGACCGGCCTGGACGCCGGCCGGGTGGCCCGCACGCTGCAGGAGGCTCTCGACCGCTGGGACGAGGTCGCCCCTTCCCTGGGCGCGCTCGGGACCTCCCTAGACGCAGGGGACGTGGACGGCGTACCGCTCGACCCCCAGGCGCTGGCCGCCCCGCTTCCTCGCGCCTACGAGTGGATCGACGGCTCGGCCTTCCTGTCCCACGTGCGCCTGGTCCGCCGGGCCCGCGGAGCGGAGCCGCCGCCCACGCTCGCCACCGATCCGCTCCTCTACCAGGGCGGCTCCGGCGTCCTGCTGGGCCCGGCCGACGACGTGCCGCTGGCGGATCCGGCCGACGGGCTCGACTTCGAAGGCGAGGTCTGCTGCATCCTCGGCGACGCCCCGATGGGCACCCGGGGTGGAGAGGCCGCGCGGTGTATCCGCCTCCTCTGCCTGGCCAACGACCTCACCCTGCGCAACCTCGTGCCCGGCGAGCTGGCCAAGGGCTTCGGCTTCTTCCAGTCGAAGCCCGCCACCGCCTTCTCCCCGTTCGCAGTCACACCGGACGAGCTGGGGCCGGCGTGGCGCGACGGCCGCGTTCACCTCCCGCTCACCGTGCGCTGGAACGGCCGGGTGGTGGGCACGGCGGACGCAGGCGCCATGCACTTCTCCTTCCCGGAGCTCATCGGCCACGCGGCCCGCACCCGCGCCCTCACGGCCGGGACCATCCTGGGAAGCGGCACGGTTTCGAACGAGGACCCGGCGCGTGGTTGGTCTTGCATTGCAGAGGTGCGCGCCCGGGAGCTGGTGGAGTTGGGCGCGGTGCGGACCCGCTTCCTGGAGCCCGGCGACACGGTCGAGATCGAGATGCGCGACGCGAAGGGCCGCGACCTGTTCGGCCGCATCGCCCAGCGCGTGGTCGCGCCGGAGGGGACATGACCTTGCGGCTCCACTCCTACTGGCGTTCGTCGTCGTCGTGGCGAGTACGGATCGGCCTCGGGCTGAAGGGACTCCCCTTCGAGCTGCGAGGCGTTGATCTCCAGGGGGGTGAGCAGAACCGGCCCGAGCATCGGGCCCTGAGCCCCCTGGGCCACGTCCCAGTGCTGGAGGTGATCGAGGCCGGACGAACCCTGGTGCTGGTGGAGTCGATGGCCATCCTCTCCTACCTCGACGAGCGCTTCCCTGAGAAGCCGCTCCTGCCACCGGATCTGGAGGGAAGGGCCCGGGTCCGGGCGCTGGCGGAGCACATCAACTCGGCCATCCAGCCGCTCCACAACAACGCGGTCCAGCGCTTCCTAAAGGCGCGGCAGCCCGGGCTCGAACGCGAATTCGCGCGGCACTTCGTCGAGCTCGGCCTGGCCGCGCTCGAGACGGTTCTCGGAGATGGAGGGGCCGGGCGCTTCTGCCACGGCGACGCACCGGGGCTCGCCGACTGCTACCTCGTCCCCCAGCTCTCCTCGGCCCGCCGCCTGGAGGTCGACCTCGGGCCCTATCCGAAGCTGCGCCGGGTGGAGGAGGCGTGCACCCCGCTTTCCGCCTTCCAGGCGGCACACCCGTCGCGCCAGCCGGACGCCCCCGAGCGGAGGACCCCATGACCACCTCACGCCTGGAGTCGCTCGGCATCCACCGCATCGAGGCGCTCCACTGCTACGTCCACGACCTGGAACGCAGCCGCCGCTTCTACACCGAGCGGCTCGACTTCGCCGAGGTGGCCCGCAGCGGCGAGGCGCTCACCCGCGCCGGCCGGCAACGGTCCGCCGTGTTCGATGCGGGGGCCGTGCGGGTGATCTGCTCGGAACCCGCGGGCGAGGGTGGCCGCGCCCAGCGCTGGCTACGGAAGCATCCGGACGGGATCGGCTCGGTGATCTTCGAGGTGGAAGACGCAGCCCGCGCCTTCGCGCTCCTGGAGGAGCGGGGCGCGACGCCCATCACCGACGTGCAGGAGCACCGTGACGAGGGCGGGACATTCCGCACCTTCCACTTCACGACACCCCTCGGGGATACCACCTTCCGCTTCGTAGAGCGGCGCGGCTACGCCGACCTCTATCCGGGGCTGGAGCGACTCCCGGCGCCTCTCGGGGGCAAAAACGCCTTCGGCTTCGGGCAGGTCGACCACCTGACGCAGAACTTCCAGACCATGAGGCCGGCCCTGCTGTGGATGGAGCACGTGCTCGGGTTCGAGGAGTTCTGGGAGGTCCAGTTCCATACCCGGGACGCCGCGGGTGAGGCCCGGCGGGCGATGGAGACCCGGCACGGGTCGGGCCTGCGCTCGGTGGTGATGCGCGACCCCGCCTCCGGGGTGAAGCTCGCCAACAACGAGCCCTGGCGCCCCGCCTTCACCTCCTCGCAGGTGAACGTCTTCAACGAGGACCACCGGGGCGACGGCATTCAGCACGCGGCCCTCACCGTGGGTGACATCCTGGCCGCCGTCCGCGGCATGCGCGCGCGGGGGGTGGAGTTCTTGCCCACCCCGGAGAGCTACTACGATGCGCTCCCGGCGCGCATCCGGGAGAGCGGTATCGACCACATCGACGAGGAGGTGGCCGCCCTCCGGGAGCAGCAGATCCTCATCGACGGGTCTGGGCCGGGTGCCTACCTCCTCCAGATCTTCCTGCGCGACGCGGCCGGCCTCTACGGCGAGCCCGCCGCCGGCCCCTTCTTCTTCGAGATCATCCAGCGCAAGGGCGACCGGGGCTTCGGGGCTGGGAACTTCCGCGCCCTGTTCGAGTCCATTGAGCGCGAGCAGGCCGGTAGCCCCCGGGAGGAGTGATGCTCGATCGGCTCGTCCAGGGCGCGGTACCGAAGAAGCATCACCTGGCCTTCCGCGACGCCGAGGGCCGGCTCCTCTACGAGGAGGCCTACACCCGGGCCGGCTTCGACGGCCCGTACACCCTCGCCTACCACCGCGGCCGCCCCCATGCCGTCCGCGCCGCCCCGGTTTGCCACGGGTTCGCCTTCCCGGTCCCGGCGCCGGAGCGCCCCGTCGCCAAGCGCCACTACCGCACCCAGGCGCTGCCGGTGGGCGGACCGCCGGTGGACGCCCGCGTGCCGCTCCTGGCCGGGCCGGACGTGGTGATCGGGTTCCTGGCGCCGGGGGCCGAGGACCCGGTCTACTTTGCCAACGGCGACGGGGACGACCTGTACTTCGTGTTCCAGGGCGGCGGGCTCCTTCGCTGCCCGCTCGGCGATCTCCGCTTTGCGGCCGGGGACTACCTGTACGTCCCGCGGGGGCTGCTCCACCGGCTGGTGCCGGATCCGGGCCCGCAGCGCTGGCTCTCGCTCGAGTTCTCGGGCGCACTCCATCTCCCCTCGCAGTGGCGCAACCAGACCGGCCAGTTGCGCATGGACGCGCCCTACTGCCACCGCGACTTTCGCCGGGTTGAGTTGCGCGGCCCGCAGGACGAGGGCATCCGGGAACTGGTGGTGAAGCGCGGCGGCGCGTTCCACGGCTTCGCCCACGCCTCCTCGCCGCTCGACGTGGTGGGCTGGGACGGCTCGGCCTACCCGTTCGCCTTCCCCATCCTCTGCTTCCAGCCGCGCGCCGGCCTGGTGCACCTCCCGCCCACCTGGCACGGCACCTTCGCCGCGCCCGGCGTGCTGGTCTGCTCCTTCGTGCCGCGGGTGCTCGACTTCCACCCCGAGGCGGTCCCCTGCCCCTACCCGCACGCGTCGGTGGACGTGGACGAGGTGATCTTTTACGCGCGCGGCGAGTTCACGAGCCGTCGCGGGGTCGGGCCGGGCTCGATCAGCCACCATCCGTCCGGCACCCCCCATGGCCCGCACCCGGGCGCCTACGAGGGTTCGCTGGGCATGCGCACTACCGACGAGCTGGCGGTCATGCTCGATTGCCACCGTCCGCTGGCGGCGACGGCGCAGGCCCTGTCCACCGAGGATCCGGAGTACCAGGACTCTTTCCTGTAGGGACGAGCGCGCCACACCCACCCCGACGAAGCCCTCGCCCATTGCACCGTTCCCCCACGCCCACCCGGTCGGCCTTGACGGCACCTCATCCGCGGGTTCCCACGCTCGGTGCTACGCCTCGAAGACCCCTCTATGGACCGACCCAGGGCCGAGATCTCCCGACGCGCGGCCCCGGCGGCCCCCTGCGCGCACCCGGAGCGGACCGTACATTCCGCCCGAGGCCGCCCTCCGGGCGGCGGGCGTGATCATGACCCCGACCGAGTAGGCCGTAGCCGAGCTGCCGCCGCACCTGCGGCGGTACGCAGTGCCGCAGGACCACGCTTCGTACACGCCGCGCGATCATGCGGTGTGGCGGCACCTCCTGCGCAGGCTCACCGCTGCCCTCTCCTCGCGAGCGTATCCGCTGTACCTAAAGGGCCTCCGGGCCACGGGTATCGGTTTGGAAGCCATCCCCAGCCTCGACGACATGAACGAGAAGCTGGCCCGGGTGGGCTGGTCGGCGGTGGCGGTGCGCGGCTTCATTCCGCCGCCGGTGTTCACCGAGCTGCAGAGCCGCCGCGCGCTGGCCATCGCCGCCGACATCCGCACCCATGAGCACGTGGAGTACACCCCGGCTCCCGACATCGTGCATGAGAGCGCCGGCCACGCGCCCTTCCTGGCCGATCCCACCTACGCGCGCTACCTCCAGGCCGTGGGCGAGGTCGGCTTCCGCGCCATCGCCTCGGCCGAGGACCGCGCCGTCTTCGAGGCCATCCGGAGCCTCTCGGTGGTGAAGGAGGACCCGGCCGCCGGCGGGGACGAGGTGCGCCTGGCCGAGGAGCGGCTCCGGGCCGCGCCCGCAACGTGCGCTACGACTCGGAGTCGGCCCGGGCCAGCCGGCTCTACTGGTGGACGGCGGAGTACGGCCTGGTGGGCTCGTTGGAGGCGCCGCGCCTCTACGGCGCGGGCCTCCTCTCCTCCATCGGGGAGGCGCTCCACTGCCTGGGACCCGAGGTGGCCAGGGTGCCGCTCACCGTCGGTTGTAACCGAGGTGGCCTTCGACATCACCCACATGCAACCGCAGCTGTTCGTGGCCAGGGACTTCGAGCAACTCTTCGAGGTGCTGGAGACCTTCGCCGCCACGCTCTCCTGGCGCCGCGGCGGCGACCACGGGCTGGCCGAGGCACGCCGGGCGGGAACCGTGAACCACCTGGTCCTCTCGGGCGGCCGGGAGCTCTCCGGGCGGGTGGCGGAGGTGGTGGAGGGAGGTGGGGTGCGCCGCCTGCGCGCGGCGCTGGTCCGGCTGGCGGGACCGGCGCTGACCTCGCGCGGCGGCCGGGCCGTGCGGCAGCCGTGGCCGGGCGAGGTAGTGGTGGCGTTCGGCGGGGGGGCGACCTGCCGGAGCGAGGCTCCTTCGACCTCCGCCTCGAGGGCGAACTGCGGCTCGGCGGGTTCATGGTCGGCGACGCCGAGGTGGTCGACCTCTCGGCGTCGCGGGCCGGCCGATCGCTGCCGGTTCCCTCGTGGGCGCAGCTCTTCCTCTCCGAGGGGCTCGGGTCGGTGGCAGCGGGGCCAGCCGATCCGGCGGCCTGGGACCGCTGGTTCGGGGAACTGGAGGCCTTCACCGCCGGCGACGGCGAGGCCAGGGCGCGGTCGCACAAGGCCGCCGCGCTTCCGCCCGTCTTGGGGGCGCTCTACCAGGAGGTGCGCCGGCTGCGCGAGGCGGGCACCGCCACCCGGGAGCGACTCCTCGCCATCCGCGAGCGGGCGACCGCCTTCCCCGACGACTGGCTGCTCCGGGCGGAGGTGGCGGAGCTCCTGCCTGACGACCCGGCCGTCGAGCTCCACCCGCAGAACGGTTGACCATCGCGGCCGATCCGAACCGAAGTCGCCCTCACCGCCCTCCGGAAGGACGGCCGCGCCGGGAGAATCTACACGGTTACCGGCCCCGCCTCGCTCACCCGCCACGAAGTCGCCGAGACCTTCTCCCGCAAACTCGGCCGCCTCATTTGCTCAGTGGCCTTAGAGCGACGAGCAGCTCGGCGACGCGGTGAAGAGCTTCTTGCCGAAGAGCTACGTCGAACTCCTCAGCCAGCTCTACGCTGGCGTCCGTGCTGGCTCGACGAAGCGGGCGACCAACGACGCCGAGCGCGTGCCGGAACGAGCGCCACGGTCCCTTGCCGAATGGGAACACCGCAGCGCCTCGTGGTGACACAAGGAAGAGCGGGCGTTCGCCCGTCCCGGGCGAACTTTTGCCGACTCCCACACATGTCCCCTCTCCCGCTCCCTCAACACTTGACGGTCGACCTTCTCGGCACGAGTTCCGGCGGGAAGACGATTGTCCGGGGCCTGGCCCGGATCGCTTCGATCTCACAGGTGGCCAAGCGGTAGGCCTCGGCGGCGATCCGCTCGACCGGCTGGCGGATGGTGGTCAGAGGCGGATCGGTGATCCCCGACATGGGGTGATCGTCGAAGCCGACCACTGCGAGTTGCTCCGGGATCCGGACTTGGCGACGGTGCGCGGCGGACAGCATCCCCGTGGCGCACAGGTCACCCGCAGCGCAGAAGATCCCATCAACGGTCCGCGCCCGTCCGAGCAACTCCAGCATCGCTGCTACCCCTTCCTTACGAGTGTACTTGACTACCTCGAGGACGTTTTCGGCCGGAAGGGAGAGGCCGGCGCTGGAGAGTCCCTGCTCGAATCCCTTTACCCGCCGCGAAGCGCTGTACCCTCCTTCTATGGTCCTTCTCCCGCACACGACGGCGAGGGATCGCCTGCCCCCGTTCACGAGGTGCTGGGCCGCGATCATTCCGCCGGCGATGTTGTCGCAGGCGACGGTGGTGGCACCCTCGACCTCCTCGTCGATCAACACGACCGGGATACCGCGCGCGCGAAGGTGCGCAACTACGCCGACAGCGGGCCTGACGGAGATCCCGATGAGGGCGGAAGGCTTAAGAGTCCGCTCGAGGAGCTCCTGCAGGCTCGGGCAGGACCAGACCGCACCGGTCCCCTCTGTCAGGCACTCCACCAAGGTCTCGCCCGGCCGGCTGTGCGATCGGAGGAGCGAGGCCATCAGGGCTCCGAACCCGGAGCCAAAGTGCATAGATGCAACGGCGATGATACCGCTCACGCTGCGACCTCCTGGCGGGCCAGCCTCCGCCACTCGAACGAGGGTACTCGGTCAGTAGCCCGGCGCCGTCACCAGCTCCGGATCGCCCGGGTAGGCTGTACGGGGCAGTGTGTGATGAGAGCCCATGGGCCCCCCGGTGGTTGGCCTAGCTGGAAGTCGCTCACCTCTGCGGGCGGCGGATGGCGCGGAACCCCTTCCGCCCCGCGAATTGAGGAAGCGGTGGCAAGGTGAGGTAGAACCCCGGAGGTGAGGGCCTAATCGCTGGCTCGTTCGAACCTCCCGCTACCCCTGCCCAGGTCGTGCTCCGCGGAGAGGAGCGAATCGGCTGAGCCCCGCTGCCGACGTTCACCAGCCCGGACCTCGTCGCCGGCACGCGGCTAACGTCCGCAAGGCGGCCATCGTCGCAGAGCGGCACGGCGCCGTTGGTTTTATGAAAGGATGGACGCATGCCCCGGTTTTCCGCCAATCTCAGCATGCTCTTCGCGGAGCTGCCGTTCCTGGAACGTTTCGAGGCGGCCGCTGCCGCCGGATTCCGCGCCGTCGAGTTCGCGTTTCCGTATGAGCATGATCCGCAGACCCTGGCGGACCGGCTCCATCGCTTTGGCCTCGAGCAGGTGCTGCACAACCTGCCCCCCGGCGACTGGAGCGCCGGGGATCGCGGCCTCGCCTGCGATCCCGGGCGGATGGCGGAGTTCCGAGGCTCGGTGGAGCGCGCTCTGACCTACACCAAGGCGCTCGGATGCACGCGCCTCAACTGCCTGGCGGGAAAGCGTCCGGAACGAGTCTCATTCGAGCGGGCGGAGGAGACCCTGGTGGCGAACCTGCGCTTCGCGGCGGCAGAGCTCAGGAAGGCCGGTGTCGCGTTGCTCATCGAGGCGATCAACACCATCGACATGCCCGGGTTCTTCGTCTCGACCTCCCGGCACGCCCTGGCGGTGCTCGACGCGGTCGGGTCCGACAACCTTCTCTTTCAGTACGACGTCTACCACATGCAGCGGATGGAAGGGGAGCTAGCGAGGACGATCCAGGCGAGTCTGCCGAGGATCGGGCACATCCAGATCGCCGACAATCCGGGACGCCACGAACCGGGTACCGGCGAGATCAACTATGGGTTCTTGCTGCCGTTCCTCGACGAGATCGGCTACTCGGGATGGGTCGGCTGCGAGTACGTTCCCCGGGGCACTTCCCGGGCCGGCCTGGAGTGGATGAAGACGTACTCGGGGCCATGAGCGGCCTGCGGCCGCGGGCCCTCGCCCGAAGCCAGACCCCCTGCCTGGCAGGACGAGCGAGGTAGCGGAATGGCGGGCTCGTACCTCGCGCGAGGAGATTTGAGATGACGTTCGAGAAGACGATTCTCCACCAGATGAAGCTGCCCTACGCGATCGACGTCATGGGACCGGGCCCTGAGCCGAGCGTCGCGTGCGCCCCGGAGGATCACGGCCCGATGGTTCGAATCGATCCACCGTACCGGACGGTGCGCTCCCTGCTGCCCGGGCCCGGGGGGTGCATGTCGATCGCCTTCGATCCGGTGAAGCCATCGGATCTCTATGCGGTGATGAACTGCTTTCCCGGCTACAGGTTCGAGCGGGGCGAAGTCTGTAGGATCAGAGAGGGACGCCTGGAGCGGGTACTCGACCTACCCTTCGGGCACCGGCTCGGGTTCATCCGGCGAGGGGGGAAGAGCATCCTTCTCGCGGCGACCTTGACGGCGGCGAAGCAGGACCCCTCCGATTGGTCCGAGCCGGGAAGTGTCTACGCCCTCGACGTCGACCGGGAGGGGACGTCCGGAGCGGTGGCGGAGACCGTGTTGACGGACATTCACAAGAACCATGGTTTCCTCATCACCTCGCTCGATTCGCGCCCTACGCTGCTCATCGGAGCGAGCGAGGGACTACTCGCCCTGAACCTCGAGGAGCCGGGGTGGTCGATGCGGCAGCTTCTTCCCGGGGAAACGAGCGAGGTGGCGGCGTTCGACCTCGACGGGGATGGAGAGGTCGAGCTCGCGACCATCGAGCCCTTCCATGGAAACGCGCTGCGGATCTACCGGAGGTCGGGCGGCGGCTGGAAGCAGTTCTTCGAGGCGGAATTGGAGTTCGGTCACGGCCTCCTGGCAGGGATCTTTTGCGGGCGAAGGAGCGTGCTCGTCAGCAGTCGGGCAGGCAAGAAGGACCTCCTTCTCTACCAGTTCGTCGATGGCCCATCCCCGAAGCCTCGTCGGATCGTGGTGGACGAAGACGTCGGTGCCGCGAACATGCTCCTCGTCTCATCGGGCGGGAAGGATCACATACTGGCCGCGAACCGGGCCAGCGACCAGATCGTCAAGTACTCTCCTCGAGACTAACCAGATCCTCACCCCGACCGCCGCCCGGGCTCGCTGCCCGGTCTGGCCGCCCAGGTGGGCGCGCTGTACCCGGGGTTGGCGGCCAGAGCCTCGGCCGGGCCGGCGGAGCACGCGGCTGCGGCCGGGTCTTGTTGTGGCGGCGGTGCAGGCGATGGCGGACACCGTGTTAGGGGAGCGCATCTACGGCACGGCTGAACCCGTGGTGGAGAGGCCATGGGTGGCGAGTTCAGTGCGCGCTTACGGCGAAGCGGGTGGTCGGTCATCGGAGGCCGCAAGGCTAGAGAGCGGCCGATCGAGAGACGGCCCCCAGGCCCACATCGGCTGTTTCCACCCGGTCGTGGCGATGGGCTTCCGGGTGGCCCCGTCGCTTCTGCGCCCTGGCTAGTGCCCCAGGGTAATCGTGCGCGTCTGCACCCCGAAGCAGTTGGACGCGTTGGAACGGATGGTGAACTGCATGTTGTTTCCCGTGGCGATGCCCTGGGCCGTCCAGGTTAAGTCGTTGGAAGTGAGGTCGATGCAGTTGCCCGAAACCGTCCCCGTGAAGCTATTCTCGGAATTGTCGCTCGCGCTGCAGAACGAGGTGCAAGACCCGTTTCCAATGCAGATGATGACGAATCCTGTTACCGCCGATCCCGTTTGCGTTTCGACCACGAGTTCCCCGACATCCGGGCAATTATTGCCGCTGCAATTCCACTGATAGGCGAAGTTGTCGGGAGGCCCACTGCTGCAGGAAGGTCCTCCACCACCACCACCCCCGCAAGCGATGAAGAACGCTGCCCCTGATACCAGCAGCGCAATCGGCAAGCTCCGAGTCGTCTTCATGACTCCTCCTGTACATGCCTTGATTGCATCACCGCGCGAACCGGACGCGGGCCTGCTCGTCGACAACGGTTGGGGTCGTGGCGGGCCCAGCGGCTAGGAAGGGCTCCCTTGCTATCCCCCGAGGAAGTGAGAGACCAATTTAGAAGCATTGGTAAGTTGTCAGTGTGCCTCAGTGCGGGCTACCTGGAAAGGCGAATGAGGTCCAAATCCCTTCTACCCGCGGGCTATCTTGAACAGAACCACGAGGCAATTGCCCGGCGTCAAGCGGACTGCCGCAGGCGGTCTCGGCGAGCTTGCGACTACGATACGGCGGTGGGCTTGAGTCTCGCCGGCAGTTTGACCCCGCTGCCTGCCTCACAGCACTCGCTCTTCGTTCGATGTCCGAAAGGCCGAATCGTTCCCAGTTCGCGTACCAAGAGGCGCGCGTCGGACTGCCACGTGCCCCCCCCCGCGTGGCGCACAGTTGGGTCGCACAACGCTCGAGTGACGCGGGTCGCTCCCCGCAGCGCTTGCCATTGAAATACGACGTGAAGTCGATGCCTTACCGGAGTTGACATCTTCCCTGAAATCCCCGTGTCGGCGGTCTGGTTCCGCCCCCAGGCACTCTACCGTGCCCGTTTATCAGAGCCGCGCCTCGGCTAGAGCTAGCCGGGGCTCAGTGTCCGGGGTTCGTGATGCTGAGCGGACGCCTCGGGAGCTACCCGTGTTCCTAGCCGAATTCACGGTCCATCTGTCTATCCGGCTCGAGGTGTCGGGAGGACGTCCCCTCCCGATGAAGAAGTGCCTCGCCGGCCATAGGAATGGACCATCCAAACCCACAACAACCGGCAGCTCGCATGCCCAGGCGATCATCGGCAGCGCCGATCTCCTCGATGCTCCGGCCCACGCCATCAGCAGTGACCCCAGGACCGAGCTGGCCCCGCCTTCCTCAAGAACCCGAAGTCTAGACGTGCCCGTCCTGCAGCTCGCCGAGCGCCACCACCTGGCGCTCTCCAAGGAGGGCGAGTGAGGCTGCACCCGCCCTATGTGATCACGGGCGGCGCGCTCAACGAGCTCCCGCTATCGCCATCGGGTCGCCGTTCGCCCCAGCGGGACCACTACGCCGCCTTCTGGGACAAGCTCACAGGGTCGGAGCCCGACGAGCGCAAAGCCTGAGCGAGGCGCCTGGACTCCTTCACCAGCCGCGGCATCACCGCCGGCCCGGCCGCCGCCACCGCGGCCGCCACGCCGCCCATGCCCGCACCGGTGAGGCCGAGGAAGAGCGCGTCAGCGCCGGCCAGGTAGAGACCGCGGACCGGCGTGCGCGCGGCGCGCCACGGCTGGCGCAGGCTCCCGGGCAAGAACGGCGTGCCGTAGGACTCGCCCGCTGGGTGGGCGGTGAAATGGAGGGTACTGAGCGGGGTCCCGAGTTCGCGATGCACCACCAGCCGCGACAGGCCGGGCAATTGTTCCTCGGCCGCAGCGAGAAGCGCGTCCGAGATCCGCTCCTTCACTGCCTCGTAGTCCTCGCCTCGCTTCATCCAGCGCGTCCCGGCCCAGGGCTCGAACGAGGCTGGATCGGCCGGGGCCACGATCTCCGCGGTGTGAGCGATGGCCTCCGGATCCTTGAGCGAGGGGAAGGAGACGTAGACGTTGTCCACCTCGCCGTCGAGCAGCCGCGCCCGCGCCGCCCAGGCCGCGTCGTGATCGAGGCTCCGGTGGCACCAGAGGTTCTCGCCCTTCGCCCCCAGCGTCGAACCGGACGCGGAGAGCCCCAGGTAGAGGGTGACGAAGCCCATGCCCGACGGCACCGCGGCGAGCTGAGCGCGGAACGGAACCGGCACCTCCTCAGGCAGCAGTCGTAGGTAGGTGTTGCGGGCGCCGGCGTCGGAGATCACCACCGGAGCCAGGATCTCCTCGCCGTTCTTGAGCCGTACGCCGACGGCTCGCCCGCCGCGTACCAGGATCCGCTCCACCTCGGCGCGGATGCGGAGCTGCCCCCCCGCGCCGGCGATGACCTCGCTCATGGCCCGGGCGATGCTCGCCGCCGAGCCCACCGGGTAGAGGGCGCCGTTCAGGTAGTGGCGTGTGATCACTGCGTGGGCATAGAAGGCGCACTGCGAGGGAGGCAGGCCGTGGTCGCCCCAGCGCGCCGACACCACCGCCCGCAGGCGCGGGTCGTCGAAGCGCCGTGCGAGGTAGTCGCGGAGGCTCATGTCGCCCAGCGCGAAGCGGCCGGCCATCGCCGCCCGCACCACCCGGCGGATCGGGCCGGGGAGCGCACCGCTCATCACGCGGGCCGCAGAAACCGACTCCACCCGGTCCACGTCGGCAAGCCAAGCGCGGATGGCCTTGGCCTCGGCGGGGAAGGTGCGGGTGAGGTCCTCGACCAGGTTCTCCCGGCCGGCACGCATCTCGAACTCGAAGCCGGGAAAGCGAAGACGCTCGAAGGTGTCGGGGAGCAAGCTCCAGCGGAGCGCGCCGCCGGTCGCCACGCGGAAGGCGTCGGCGGCCACGCCGGGGCTGACGATCTCCTTCCCGATGTAGTGAACGCCCACGTCCCAACAGAACCCGCCGGGCCGCTCGAAAGTGTGGGTGAAGCCGCCCAGCCGGTAGTGGCGCTCCAGCACCAGCACGCGCTTTCCCTCAAGCTTGGCGAGCAGCGCCGCGGCCATGAGCCCTCCCGGGCCCGAGCCGATCACCACCACGTCAAAGTCCCCGCCCGGGGTCGTCTTGCCGGCCATCGCGTTCTTCCTGGTCATGGTGGGAGGATGCACCAAGACCTGGCACGCGCCTTGGCCGGACGCGCCAGCCGATTGGCAGTTCCGGCCGAGCGCGGGGCGATCAGTGGTTCTCGCAGTAAGCCGGAGGAACCCAAGGATCTCGCTGCAACCCTGAGAGGTCCTGGCCGTTCGGCGCGCTTTGGGCTTGCTGCCGGCTCATCGAGCCCGACACCGCTCAGAAGGCGCCCGGGCAACCCGGGCGACCGTTATCACTTGCCCAAGGCCCTTTGAGGGCGTCTGGCAGGGCAACGGCTCAGGGCTCGCGCCCGTCAAACGCAAGCGCGGCGCCGGGGGGTCAAATGGCCTGAAGCGCCACCTCGAGCGCATTGGGCCAAGGAGATGTCGCGCAGGGGCCCCGCTGACGGTCAGCCGGTGAAACGGCGGGCCATGGTCCACATCGAGAGGCGGGCGAGGATTCCGGCGCCCAGGCGCACGAAGGTGCGGTCGTGGGCGCGCAGGCGATCGTGTAGCTCGTCCCAGAGGGACTGAGCGGAGTAGAGCGCCCTGGTGACATACGGCCCACATCGACCGCAGTGCCGAGAGGTCCTTCGTTGGGTCGCTGCTGCGGAGGAGGAGGTCGGCGACCGCGCCCCTGCGGACCGTGCCGAGGTCTTCCTGCCCCAGGGCAAGCGCGGCGTCGCGCGTGGCTATCCGCAGCACCACCGCGGTTGGGATGCCGGCCTGCTCGAAGAGTTTCGTCTCCCGGTGGAGAGCGTCGCCCTGCACCACGAAGCTCTGCCAATCGGTGCCGATGCGCAGGAGGGCGCCGGCTTGGTACAGACGCCTCACCAGCTCCAGCTTCTTCTCATGGGCCGCAGCCAGCCGACGCACGCGTGCCGGGTCGGGCCGGCGGTAGGCAGGCAGGCCGTACTGGGGGTGCCAGATCACCTCGCGGAAGAAACGCGGGAGCAAGCCGAGCGAGGGGTCGTCGGTGCGGCCCTCGGGGCCGGCCGTGAGCAGGCGCTCGGTGACCACCAGCGTGGGCGTGTTGGCGAGGCCGTTCTCCACGGCGGAGCGGACCACCACCACCATGCGCTTCGCATCGACCGCCTCATACCAACTCAGCCGGTCGAGCACGTGGTCGCGGGGAAGGGAGGCAGGCGGAGCGACGCCGAAGAAGTGCTGCGCGTCCTTGAGCCGGGCCTCCTCGATTCCCAACTTCGTAGGCACGTGGCCGAGGGAGACGAGTCCGTGCTCCGCGGCGGCGCGCTCCAGCGCGGCGATCTCGTCCACTGTGAGGTTCTCGTAGAGCTTCATGCAGCGGGCTCCGCGCCGAACCAGCTCGCGCGCGATCCGCTCGGCGTCCACGGGCGAGTCGACGTGCAAGGTGTTCGTCCAGCGGGTAGACCCCTTGTTGATGAAGGGACCGGCGGCAAAGGAGCGTGGTCCGATGAAGCGGCCGTCAGCCATCCCCTGGAGGTAGGCCGGCAGCGAGGTCCCGTCGGTGTCGCCGGCGTCGCGGATGGTGTTCACACCGTGGGTCAGGAAGAGCAAGAGGAACATGTCCACCAGCCCGAGAAGTTGTCGGGCGGTGGCTGCGTGTGCATGTCCGTCCGCGCCGGCAGGACGAAGCAGCCGCGGTAGTCGGCCAGCACGTCGTAGCCGGCGTAGGGACCTGAGCCAGGAGGGAGCACGTCGAAGACGCGGCCATCGGCCACGACCACGTCCGCCACCTCGCTGCGGACGGTCGGCTCGATCACCGTCACCCCGGGTAGCACGAAGCGACGCGAGAGCGGCCGTGACCGATGCTGACTGCGCCGCCCGGTACCGTTTGCCTGATGGCGGATCGCACCCGGCGCGCTCGAATCGCTAGCGGCGCAGCACCCCGCGGCTTGTCTCCGCAAGTCCAAGAGCGCCGCGAGGATGGCTGCGGCCTCTTCTCCGTCCCCTTTCGAGGAAAGAGGTCCGAACTCGGCGGCCAGGGCGGCGCCTCAGTTCGGCAGGTCGAAAGGGTCCGACATCGGTAGCCCTCGATGCGGTCGTCAGCTCGGTTCGTCAGCGGCACAAGCGACGATGCCCCGGTGGTGGCCACCCCGTCGGTAGCCGAGAGGCCTCGCTTGAGCACGAGCTCTCCGAAGTCCTGGTCGAACGTGACAGGATCCGTTGCTCGGCACCGGGCCGGTGTGGACCTGGCCGTCGGTGGCGCCTTTGCATCCGTCTGCACTCACGCGACGTCGTCCCCCGCCCCCGGAGGGCCTCCACGGCCGTGGCAGAGAAGCCTCGTTCGCGAGGGACCGCATGCTCAGGCGTTCGCCGCCGGGACCACCCGCTCCTCGACGAGGGCGTTCTTCGCGAAGACGACGCAGGCCCGTATGTCCTCGGCGGTCAGGCCAGGGTTGTTCGCGACGTTTCGTCGAGGCTCCACTCGCCGGCGATGAACTCGAGCACGGACTCGACCGCGAGCGGCGCACGACCGACTTCGCGACTAGATGGCCGGGTCGGCGGTGATGCGGGCGTGCCAGATGGGTGGCATCACACAAAGTAGTGCCGTCCAGTGCGGTCGTCACGGCACGGGGCGGGCCGCGCATTCTCGAGGAGGGGTTGCTATCCGGTGTGCACGCTTCGCCCGCCCCGCCCAGACGTCGCCCTCATCCATGTCGAGGAGGGGACTACAACGGCATGCTCAGCTGTCGCGGAGCTGCGTGAACGCTCTGCCGGCGGACGACAGCGCGGTAACATCTCGGTGATGGCGGACATTGTCGCGCTGGCGGCCGGGCCCGAGGACGCCTCCGGCATCGTTCTCGTGCACGGCACCCGCATGGCCGGTGCCTACTGGCATGGACAGGTCGCGGCGCTCTCGGACCACTTCCGCGTCCTGGCGGTGGACCTCCCCGGCCACGGCGCGCGGAGGGGTGAGCCATTCACCCATCGCGCAGCGATCGAGACCATCCTCGCTGCGGCCGGGCAATGTCGGGGCGGCGCGGCAGTGGTGCTGGGGCACTCGCTCGGTGGCTTCCTGGCGATGGACGCCGCCGCCGAGCACCCGGAGCGGGTCAGGGCCCTCGTGCTCAACGGGTGCAGCGCGCGGGCGTGCGGACCAGCCAGCTGGCCCTACCGGGTGGCGCTCCGGCTCCTGAGCCGGACTCCGGAGGCCCTGCTCACGCGATGGAACGATGCGCTGCTCCGGCGCAGATACGCCCCGGAATTGGTGGAACCACAGATCGCGGCCGGGTACGGTTTCGCCGCCCTGCCCGCGGCCTGGGGTGCGGTGCTGGGCAAGGATCACGCTGCCGCGCTCGAGGCCTACACGGGACCGGTGCTCATCCTCAACGGCGCTCGTGACCCGCTCTTTCGACTGGGGGAGCGGCATTTCCTGCGTTTGTGCCCTCGCGCCCGCCTGTCTGTGATCGCGGGGGCGACTCACCTGGCCAGTCTGGACCGGCCGAAAGCATTCACCGCGACGGTCCGCGCGTTCGCTGAGGAGATCTACCGGGGGACGGCGGCGGCTGCCGCCACGTGCTGACGGCTCACATCCTTCCGCCGCAGCGGGGCCGACGACGATCGCTCGGGTGGCCCGAGCGAATGGAGCGTCCGTCCACCAACGCTCGAGGATCCGAACCCGGTCACGCTCGTCGCCGCGTGTGGGTGACGCAGATGTCCCTGTCGGCCAGCTACTCGCTGTCGATGGTCAAACGAGGTCCTCAAAAGTTCTGGCCGACGGCGAAGTACAGCGCGCCACCGGACTTGCTCACTGCCCCGGTGAGGCGCGCCCGAATCGCCTTGCCCTCCATCAGTTGGCAGGTGAGGCTTCCCCAGGCGCTCGGCAGCCATGGCTGCGGGCCAAAATCGCCGACGGACGGGAAGACCTTGCCCTCCGCGACGCCACCCTCGAGACCCAGCCGCCACCAAAACAGCCACCGCGCCTCGACCTCGGCGCCCGCCATCATCTTGTCGACGTAGTCGCCCGACGGGTACCCCAGTGCCGTGCCTCGGGAGCCATAGTAGGCGTAGCTCGCGAGCGGTAGCTCTCCGAAGCCGAACTGACCGAAGACCCGATACGCAAGGACGACGCGATCCTTGCCCACGAGCGCGAAGTACTGGTTCACGCTGGGAACGAGCACGAGGTACTCTTGGCCGGACTTGGGGCTCCCGTTGAGCCGCAGGTTGAGGTCGATCCCGGAGGCCGGGTAGTACTGATCGTCTTTCGTATCGTACTGCGCCAGCACCCCGAAGTTGGGCTGGCCGGTCCACGCCGCCCCGGTGCCGAGGTTCTCGAGGATCTGCTGGTTAGCCGGGTCGGCGGTCCAGGTCTTGAAGGCGGTGTAGCCGACCAGCAGTCCGGCGTAGAACTTCTTCCATAGGACCTCCCGCATGGCCTGCAGGATCGCGATCACGCCGTACTGGCGATAGTCGAACTGAGTCGAGGTCGTGTCGCCACCGATCCCCCGGAACTGCCGGAAGAGGTCGAAGTAGGCGACGACGGGAGCCAGGCGCCAGCGGTCCTCGTCCAGGTAGAGACGTGACCCGCCGCCCAGCGCCCAGCTGTAACGCGTGCTGGCCTGGTCGAGCGGCGGCAGGACCGCGTACATGCCGAAAAGGCCGGCGATGGACGGCGGCGACACCAAGTCGTTCTGTTGCGGGTGGAACATGGCGATGCCCATGACTTGGAGACCGAGCCCCTGGTTCGGGTTGTAGAATGGCCCCGGCGCCACGGCGAAGCTGGCCTCGCGAGACTTCGCGTCGGCGGACGCTTGAGTCTCAAGATCGCCGACGGCCGCACCGCACATCGGAAGAAGCAATGTGACCGTCGCCGCCGCCGCAAGAGGTCGCGTCATGTCTCCTCCGGATGCGAGGATGATGAAACTCAGCAAGCGTTCATGCCAACGGAAGTTGAGCTCGGAGCCGACCCGCGCACACTGTGGCCCGATGGCTCGGCACATCGAACGCAGACCGCCTCGCTCGCGTAAGAGGACCGGGTGACGCCCCCGGCAGCAAGAACTCCCGGGGCGCAGTGCTCGACGCCGAACGGGCACGCTTCGCACGCAACGGGTACGAGGCCACGGGCCCGCCCGGTGCGGACCCGGACGATCTGGCGAAACGTACTTGCGGGCGCACGACGATTGGTCGTGCGCCCCCGTGCGTCGAATCTGAAACCCCGCTTCCGGTCAACGCGTTGCTGCAACTCTGCTTCTAGTTCCCCTCCCGAGTGGCCGCCTTTCGCCCCTGATCTCGCGGCATTGGCCAGTTCCGCTTCCGGCCCGCGCCGGTGGTTCGATTCTGCTAGAAGGCACCCTTCCACTTAGGACAGCGAATGCCCGGCGTTGCCTACTCGCCCGGTTTCGCTCTTTTCTGAGCCCGACTCGACGAAGCCTCCGTTCCCCGGTTACCACCGCTCCCGTCCGGCGGCTTGATGTTGTCACCGGCGATGGCACCATGTGACACCTTGGGCTCCGGGAGGACCGCTGAGAGAGGCGATCTGGACCTTCCCCGCTGCTTTCCGCCTTGCCTCGTTGCGGGAGGTGGCACGGTGCTAGGTGACGTACGGGTCGGCGTTGGGCACCAGCCGGGCAAGTCGGTCAGCGACTCTCATCGAACCGGCGCGGACGTCCGCTTCCCCGATTACAACCCGTAACCAGTGCGACCTCGATGCCTGCATTTCCCGCGACCGGTAGAAGCGCTGTTTCGACCGTTGCCTCCGGACCAACACGACGGCTAGGACCAGTCGGTCCCCGCGCGGAGAGTGACCATGAGTGAGCTCGCCACTGCCCAAAAAAACCCGACGTCCGCCCGTACCGCCCGGAGTGAGCGCTACGGCCTCTTGGGAGCGACCTCGGCGCGCGCCGTCGAGGCGGGGCGTGCCGAGGCGGAGTGGTACCGGAGCCCGGTCCCCCCCGAGGTCATGCGCGAGCTCGTCCGGAGGCGTGACGGCCCGGCCCTTCGCGACACCATCCTGTGGTTGGCGCTGATCCTCGGCACCGGCTCGCTGACCGTGGCGCTATGGCCTTCCGGCTGGGCGATCGCCCCGTACCTCGTCTACGCCTTCCTCTACGCCTCCACGTCCGACTCCCGGTGGCACGAGAGCGGGCACGGTACCGCGTTCGCCACTGACTGGATGAACGACGCGCTCTACGAGCTCGCGTCGTTCATGGTGATGCGCGAGTCGGTGTTTTGGCGCTGGTCGCACATTCGCCACCACAGCGACACCCTGGTCGTGGGCCGGGACCCGGAGATCGCCGTTCCCCGCCCGCCGTCCCCTCTGCAGATCGCCGCCTCCTTCCTCGGGCTCCCCAGCTACCGGGCCTACTTTCCTGGCGTCGCCCGGCACGTCTTAGGCCGGGTCAGCCCGGTGGACCGGGAGATCGTCCCCGAGAGCGAGTTCCCGAAGCTCTTCCTGCGCGCGCGGATCTACCTCGTCATCTACGCGGCGGTGATCCTGCTCGCCCTCTGGTCGTGGAGCGTGCTGCCGCTCCTCCTGGTGGGGCTCACCAACATCTTCGGCACCTGGCTCATGGTGGTCTACAGCGACACCCAGCACGCCGGGTTGGCCGAGGACGTCCTCGATCACCGGCTCAACTGCCGCACGGTGATCATGAACCGGCTGCACCGGTACCTGTACTGGAACATGGGCTGGCACGTCGAGCACCACATGTTCCCCACCGTCCCGTATCACGCCCTGCCGCGCCTCCACCTCGAGGTCCGGGACGACATGCCGGCACCTTACCGGGGGCTCTTCGCTGCCTGGCGCGAGATCGTCCCCGCCCTGCGCCGGCAGATGCGTGACCCGACCTACTTCGTGAAGCGCGAGGTCCCCGCGCCCTCGAAGGCGCGGGGCGGGCCGGTGCGGATCGGGGCCCAGCCCGACCGGGAAGGCTGGGTCGACGCGGGTCCTGCCTCGGCCCTGCCGCCATTAGGCATCCTCCGCGTCGACGTGGGTCAGCGGACGTACGCGGTCGCGAGGGACCTCTCCGGCGCGCTGTACGCCACCGACGGCGCGTGCACCCACGGAAACGCCCACCTGGCTGAGGGCCTGGTCAAGGACGACTTCATCGAGTGCCGCAAGCACAACGCCCGCTACCGCTTGCACGACGGCGCGCCGGTGCGTCCCCCGGCGTGCCGGGGGCTAGCCACCTATCCGGTCGAGGAGCGAGCGGGGCGCCTCCGTTTCAACATGGCGCGACCGGGCGGCGCCGGCGCCCGGCCCCCGCGGTCTCTCCGGCTCCGGGTCACCGGCGGCCGCATGGTGGCCATCTTCATCCGGGAGATCGAGCTCGAGCTCGAGCCGGACGACCCCGGAGCGCGACCGGACTTCACCCCCGGCGACTACCTCCAGGTCGAGATCCCTCCCTACCCTGAGATCCGGCTGGGCGAGCTGGAGGTCCCGGAGCCGTACCGCGCCGCCTGGGAGCGAGAGGGCCTCCTCTCGTGCGCGGTCTCCAACCCCGCGCCCGGGCGCCGAAACAACTACTCGCTGGCCTGCAATCCGGCGCGCGAGCAGCGCCTCCGGCTCAACGTGCGGCTGGCAGCGCCCCCTTCCCCCGACCTCCCCCCCGGGGTTGGCTCGAGCTACATGTTCCACCTGCGGCCCGGCGACCTGGTCACCGCCCTCGGGCCCTTCGGCGACTTCCACCTGAAACCGACGCAGCGGGAGATGGTCTTCATCGGCGGCGGCGCGGGGATGGCGCCCCTGCGCGCCCAGATCTCGCACCTCTTCGAGACCGAGGGAACGCGGCGCAAGGTGAGCTTCTGGTACGGGGCGCGCTCGCGCCAGGAGCTCTTCTACGACGACTACTTCCGCGCGTTGGCGCGGGGGCACTCGAACCTCATCTTCCGGACCGCGCTGTCGGCTCCGCTCCCCGAAGACCGCTGGGAGGGAGCCGTCGGCCTCATCCACGAGGTCGTCTTCCGCGAATACCTACGAGAGCACCCCCGCCCCGCCTCCGCGGAGTACTACCTGTGCGGACCGCCGAGGATGATCGAGGCCTGCAAGACCATGCTGCAGGAGCTGGGCGTCCCTACCGACCAGGTCGCCTACGACGAGTTTTGAGCGAGCCACGAGGCCGCTTCCCCTGCAAGGGGGGTGTCCTGGGACGACCACGCAGGAGTCGTTCCCGCGCGAGGAGGCGGGCACCGGTCGGATCGCGTGGGTTTTCGCGAACCGAGGGAATTACTTCAAGTAGCCGCAGCAACGCCGTCTGGCGTCAAGCGCGGCGTGGAGATCGTCCGAACCGAGGTTGTCATGCGGGGTGGCGGCCTCAGTGATACCGATCGGGCACATTCATCGGCTTGAACCTGGTCGCGGCCTTCTCAAACACGCGGACTCATGCCGACGGCGCACGACACTTCATCAGACCTACGGCTGCGGTCGTTGATGCGACTACGACCGTCGTTTATAGCCACCGAGTAGTCGGCCAGGGAAAAATCGATCGGGTACTCGATGGGATCCCCGTTTGAGGTATTCCGTGCCTTCCTGAGGCTCGGCCTCACGAGCTTTGGCGGACCCATCGCGCATCTCGGATACTTCCGCCAAGAGTTCGTCATTCGCCGGAAGTGGGTCGACGATGCCTCGTTCGTCGACCTCGTCGCCTTGAGCCAGTTCTTGCCAGGCCCGGCGAGCAGCCAAACGGGGTTCGCCCTTGGCCTCAGTCGTGCCGGCTGGTTCGGAGGGCTCGCTGCCTGGGTAGGTTTCACTCTGCCATCAGCCCTCCTCCTCTTCCTGTTCGCGAGGGGAGCGAGTCTTCTCTCGGCGCCGTGGGCCACAGGCATGCTGCACGGGCTCAAGCTCGTGGCAGTGGCCATCGTGGCGCAGGCCGTATGGGGAATGGCGCGTACGCTCTGCCCAGACCGTCAACGGGCCGCCATTGGGCTGCTAGGCGCCGGCGTGGTCTCCGCTGGCTTCACCTCGCTCCACCAGGTCGTGGCCATCGTTCTCGGAGGCGTTGCGGGACTCCTCTTGTGCCGCCGAGACGACGCTCAGCCCTCGGACACCCTCCATGTGCCCGTGTCGAGGGCAGCGGGAGTGGCGTCCCTGGTGCTCTTCGTCGTTCTCCTCGTCGGTCTTCAGATCGGATCCGAGGTGTGGCCGCGATCGCCTCTAGCTCTCTTCGACGCGTTTTACCGATCAGGGGCCCTCGTCTTCGGGGGCGGGCACGTGGTGCTCCCGTTGCTGCGAGGGGCCGTCGTCGTGCCTGGCTGGGTGACGGACGACTCCTTTCTGGCGGGGTACGGAGCGGCCCAGGCCGTGCCCGGGCCCCTGTTCACCTTTTCAGCATACCTGGGGGCTGCCGCGATGCCGTCCCACGCACTGGTCGGCGCTGCGGTCGCCCTCGTGGGTATCTTCCTGCCAGGCCTGCTCGTCTTGGCGGGAACCCTTCCGTTCTGGGACATCTTCCGCAGGAAGATGTGGGCCCAGGCCGCGATGAAGGGAATCAACGCCTCAGTTGTCGGGCTCCTGGGCGCTGCGCTCTATGACCCCGTCTACGCAACCGCAGTCCACGGGCATGCGGACTTCCTCATCGCTCTCGTCTGCTTCGTGCTCCTCGTCTCCTGGAAGGTACCTCCGCTCGTCGTGGTCGCCCTCGGTGCCGCCGCCGGGGTGATCGTCGCCACGGTCGGGGGCGGATAGCTCATGAACTCCGGTCTTCCGCTCGCCCGCTCTGCTTCAGAGCCGCTCGGGACTCTGGACGAGGCGCCCTGGGGCCGGTGGAACACTGCCGCAAGCCGAGCGGGCGGTGCCCGCCCGGCCCGCATCGCCTACCAGTTCACGTTTGGTCCGAGTGAGGCGAGCGATGAAACCGGGAAGTGAGGCGATGCACAAGGAGGTCGTCCTCGCATTCTGGAAGGTCCATATCCTCCATCATGCTTCGATTCAACCCATCTACGGACAGTGGATGCTCCAGGAGCTTCGCCGTCACGACTTCGACCTCAGCCCCGCCCGCTCTTGGAGCGTATGGCCAGGCCAGGTTGGCTGCGTGCCGCACCGCGCCGCGCTTCGACTCCGCGCACCGCTCGGCGGGAATACACGCTGACGGCCGAGGGGGCGCAAGAGTTGGCGGCCCTGCGAAAGAGCGTCGCTCAGTTGCACCGGGAAATTGCCTTTCGCGCTCCGGGCGGGCGCGTGCGAGCAGCGCGCACCCGGAAGGGCGACCGCGCGCCGTAAGGCGAGATGCGACCGACCGGTAACGATAACCCTGTCACGCTTGACCCTGCCTGTCCGCACGGGGATTCTGCACCTCCATGGACCTCCCGCAGGGGATCGATGTCGACGCCTGGATCGCGCGCTGGGACCGAATGCAGGAATGCTTCCTGGTGGCGCGGCAGGAGCGCTTCGCACAGCTCGTCCGACTGGTCCGCGCGGCGGTCGGCACGCCAGGGACCATCGTCGACCTCGGATGTGGCACCGGGAGCGTCGCCGCGCACTTGCTGGAGGCGTTCCCGGACGCGCAGGTCGTCGGCCTGGATCTAGATCCCACACTGCTCGCCCTGGCCCGGAGACGCTGCGAGCGGTACCGAGGGCGGGTGCGCTTCGCCGAGGTCGACCTCCGGTCCGAGACGTGGACCTCGGCCCTGGGAGCCGCTCCCGACGCGGCCGTCTCGGCCACCGCGTTGCATTGGCTGACCGCGGAGCAGCTCGCTCGCCTATACTGCCGGCTCGCCGCCGCGCTCGCTCCGGGCGGCGTCTTCTTGAACGCTGACCACGCGGCCTCGTCGATTCCCGGCGTGCAGGCTTGCTGGAAGGCGAGTAAGCGGAGGGCGCTGGCGCGGCAGGGAACGCCGGGCGAGGCCTGGGACCGGTTCTGGGAGGAGTACTTCGCGGCTCTCGGGCCGGGTGCGCGCGCCGCTCGCGAGGCTGCCGTGGGAAGGTTCGAGGGCGAGGAGGAGGGCATGCCCCTTGCCTGGCAGCTGGATGCCCTTCGTGTGGCCGGATTCACGGACGCAGACTGCTTCTGGCGCTGCGACGGCGACGCGATTTACGGCGCGTCGAAGCCCACGTCTCGGGCGGAACGGGACGCAGCTGCGGCACCCACGAGCGGGGCGCGATCACGGGGACCTTGCTCTTCGGCCTGCTGCGGAGCGAGCTTGTTAGGGCCGGGTTAGGACGACGCTCCAGGCGATCACCAGCGCGCAGCCAGCGGCGGCGAGAAGGGATAGACCGCCCACGGATGCGAGCAGAGGGGCGATGGGCCTCACGAACGGCCCCACCCCCAACCGGAGACCGATCCCCTTCGCAGCGAAGGCGACCGGGAACAGCACTGCTCCGGCGGCGTACGTCGGGGCGAGCGCACGCGGGGCCCAAGGCGGCCCGCGATACGTCGGTGCGAGCAGCCTGAGCACGGCCCCGAGCGCCGCTGCACCCAGCCAAGCGAGGCTGTCGAGGTGCGAGTGGAACGACTGTAGCGCCTGGACCACAACGGGGTCGGTGTCCATCACGAGATGGGCAGGGCTGGCCCGAAGCGTTCCCAGGCAGACCACCGCGGCGAAGGCCAAAAGCGAGAAGATGAGGAGCAGCCGGGCGGCGCGCTCCATGACTTCGGTCGGCATCGCCGCCTACCCTAACCCGAAGGCCCGTCGGCGCAAGGCGGTGACCCTGCCAGGGAGGATAGGCTCATCGGTGGCGAAGACGCGAACCACGCCAAAGCTCTGGACCGGCCCTGCTGGAGGCGACCCACGCCGGATGTCCTCGACGTGGGGTCACGGTAGCTGGCGATGAGCCTGTCGAAGCTCATCGGCGTGCCGCGGAGGTAGTCGGCGAGGGCGCCGGCGATGGGACCTTGCGGGACGACCGGCAGTCTTCGTGCTGGGGATGAGGGCCCGGCGGCGGATGGTCCCTAGAGATCCGAACAGTAAGTTTCAAGCCGCCCTTGCCATAGCTTGGAGGTTGGCGACGGCGGCGCATCGGCGGAGGTCCAGGGTGTTCTTCCGGGCGCCCTTGTAGCGGGCACGTGGCCCCTGGACCGCCACGATGCGGGCGAGGTGATGTTCAATCGCGACGCGCTCCCGAAGCGAGGCCCGGCCTTCGGGGGTCTTCTTGATGCGGCGGAGGTCGAGCAGCAGCTCCTCCTGCGGGTGGATGGTGACTGAGCGGCCAGCGCCTGGAGCTGCGGCCGTGCAACGCGCCCGCAGGCTGCACGGGTCACAAGCGGCCGCCGGGAAGTGCTCAACTGAGCCGGGGCCGGCGAAGTGGGCCTTCTGGTCAGCGGGGCAGGTCAGCTCGCCCCGGGCGAGATCGATCTGGAAGTCTTCCTTGGTGAAGCGCCCCCCGTTTCGGCTTGGGCCAAGGCTTGGCTCGGATCTCCACGCCTGGCGGCGCAGGCCCTCGATGGCAGAGCTCCCCAGATAGCCCCGGTCGATCATCACCACCTCGGGAGCACCGTGCTGGCGCGCGTCGGCGAGCAACGGCTCCAGGGCATCCTGCTCGGGCTCGTTGGCTGGCAGGACCAGACCGCCAGCG
>Ga0335071_10000319_pt1 | contig 54631 bp, 51 predicted proteins | sample Lox_Sample_15_FD_206724 | JGI IMG/M metagenome (GOLD analysis project Ga0335071, IMG submission 206724) | Soil microbial communities from Loxahatchee National Wildlife Refuge, Florida, United States - Lox_Sample_1.5 | ecosystem: Environmental > Terrestrial > Soil > Wetlands | place: USA... | reverse complement strand
TGACGAACTCGTAGGCCCAGTCGAGCTTTTCGCCGGAGACGCTCTTGGAGACGCAGAAGCCCGACGCCCAGGAGCGATAGCCTTCCTTCAGCGGCTGGAAGGTGCACGCGATGCCCATGGAGCGCACCTTGGTCACGGCCGGCGACCACATCGACTGAATCACGGTCTCGCCCGAGGCCATCAGGTTGACGCTCTCGTTGAAATCCTTCCAGAAGGCGCGGAACTGACCGGACTTTTTCGCCTCGGTCATGATCTTCATGGTGAGGTCGATCTCCTCCTTGGTCATGTTGCCCTTGTCGGCATATTTGTGCTGACCGGTCGCTTCCACGACCATGGCAGCGTCCATGATGCCGATTGAGGGAATGTTGAGGATCGAGGCCTTGCCCTTGAACTCCGGATTGAGAAGCTCGGTCCAGGATTCGATCGGGCGCTTGATCAGGTCGGGACGAATGCCGAGCGTGTCGGCGTTATAGACGGTCGGAATCAGGGTGACGAACTCCGTCGGGGTCTTGGAGAACGTCTTGGAGTCCTTGCCTTCGAGATAGAGCACCTTCCAGGGCGCGGTGCCCTGGTCGCCGATCTTCTTGCCGCCAGGCGTCATGCCCTTGGTGAAGACCGGCGTGATGTTGTCGAATTCCTTGATCTTCTTGGCATCGAGCGCGAGGATGTTGCCCGAGGGCACCAGCTTCTTCAGCGAGAAATATTCGGTGTCCAGCACGTCGAAGGAATTGGGCTGGGTCATCACGCGCTTGGTGACGTCGTCGGTCGTCGCGGTGATGTATTCGATCTTGATGCCGGTGTCCTTCAGGCACTGTTTCGAAATGTCGTCGCCCTCGTTGACGGCGGTGCCGAGATAGCGCAGCACCTTGGCATCGGCCGATTTCACATAGGGCGCGCCGATGATGCCGGAGCCCGCGGCAAGGCCGGCGAGGCCGGCGGTTCCTTTCAGCAGCGTGCGGCGGCTCAGAGCCCTTCGGGTCGTCTCGGTCATGGTGCTTAACTCCTCTCGGTTATGTGCTTGTGGTGTTGAAAGCGGCCGGATCTGATCGAATTGTTACTGCAAGGGCTGCGCCTTGGCCGGGTCCCAGGTCGCGAGCACGCGGTCGCCGGGCGTGAACGGATGCGCGTCGAACACGTCCTCGGGCACATGGGCGAAGAGGTTGGTGCCGTCATCGAGCGACAGCGACAGCGCGACGTAGGAGCCGAGATATTCGGCATCGACCAGGCGGGCAGGGGCGCCGACGATGCCGTCGGCGACGGGAACGACGGCGAGATGATCGGCTCTCACCGCGATGCGCTGGCCGGCATCATCAAGGACATTGTGCCCGCCGATGAATTTGGCGACAAACTCGGTGCGCGGGCGGTTAAAAATGTCGCGGGATGAGCCCTGCTGCTCAATGCGGCCGGCATTCATCAGCACGACATGGTCGGCGAGCGCCATCGCTTCTTCCTGGTCATGGGTGACCTGGATGAAGGTGATGCCGAGCTCGCGCTGCAGCCGTTTCAGCTCGGCACGCATCCTCCCCTTGAGGAACGGGTCGAGCGCGGAGAGCGGCTCGTCGAGCAGCAGAATCTGCGGCTCTGTCACGAGGGCGCGGGCCAGCGCCACGCGCTGCTGCTGTCCGCCGGAGAGCTGTGCCGGCAGCCGGCCGGCGTAGGGCGTCATTGCGACCAGTTCGAGCAGTTCGCCGGCGCGCGTGTGCCGCGCCTTCTTGTCGATGCCGCGCATCTTCAAGGCAAAGGCGACATTGTCGAGCACGGTCAGGTGCGGAAACAGCGCATAGGACTGGAACATCATCGCCGTCCCCCGCTTGGCGGGGGGCAGATCGGTGACATTGTGGCCGCCGAGGATGATGTCGCCTTCGCTGACGGCCTCGTGGCCTGCGATCATGCGCAGGGTGGAGGTCTTTCCGCACCCCGAAGGGCCGAGCAGGCAGCAATAGGTGCCGGCGGGAATCTTCAGGTCGAGCGTGTCGACGGCCACGGTCGCGTCGTAGCGCTTGGTGACGGAGACGAGTTCAAGAGCTGCGGGTAATGCCATGCACCGGCCATGGAAATTCGAAATGTAGCGATGCGTTCGCAAGGCCCATGCCAAGCCGTGACCAACAGCCAGTTGGTCGGAATCATCAAGCAACGTCAGATCGATAGCGGTTTGACCGCGGCGCAAATGGCGGCGCCGGAGACCCGGCTCGAAACGATTGCGCAAAAAATAGTCAACCTGCCGCTTAAACCGTCGGTCACGACTTGAGCAGGGCGACCGGACGGTCGACGTCAAGCTTTCAGGCGACAGCCTAAGGCGATGAAAAGGCTGGCTGAAGCTGGGTAAGGGGATGCCGCGGGTGCACGGTGAAATGGGCTTGACATGAGGGCGCATCGCGGCGCGATGGAAAGAGCTCTTGAAGGACGCCGAATGGACCTGATCATCCGCAACGCTCGCATTCTGCGAGACGCCGAACTTGACGTCGTCGATATCGGCGTATCCGCCGGCGCGATTGTCGCGATCGGGAGAGATCTTCGGGCCGATGCCAACGAAATCGATGCCGCCGGCTGCCTTGTCGTGCCCGGCTTGATCGAGACGCACATTCATCTCGACAAGACCTGCATTCTCGATCGCTGCCGGATCGAGGAGGGGACAGTGGCCGAGGCGGCACGCCAGACCGCCGCGGCCAAGCGCGATTTCACCGCCGAAGACGTCTATGCGCGGGCGAAGCAGACGCTGGAGCGCTGCATTGTCAATGGCACGATGCGCATGCGCACCCATGTCGAGCTCGATCCCGGGATCGGCATGACGGGTTTTGAGGCGATCAGCCGGCTTGCGCGCGACTATGCCTGGGCGCTCGACATGGAAATCTGCGTGTTTCCGCAGGAGGGCCTCACCAACTATCCCGGCACCGAGGCGCTGTTGATCGAAGGCCTGCGCCGCGGCGCGCGGACGATCGGCGCGGCGCCTTATTTCGACACCGACCCGCGCGGCCAGATCGACCGCATCTTCGCCATCGCCCGCGACTTCGACGCCGAGATCGACATGCATCTCGATCTCGCCGAAACCACAGACGGCATGCAGATCGACTATGTCTGCCGCAAGACCGAGGAATTTGGCTGGGGCGGGCGGGTGGCGGTCGGCCATGTCACGCAGATGTCGCTCGTGCCGCCCGCGCGTTTCACTGCGATTGCGGAGCAACTGGCAAATGCCGGCGTCGCCGTCACGGTGCTGCCATCGACCGACCTGCATCTGATGGGGCGCCGGCACGATCACGCGGTGCCGCGCGGTGTGGTACCGCTCGAGCCGCTGCGCAGGCTGGATGTCACCTGCTCGATCTCGACCAACAATGTCCAAAATCCTTTCACGCCCTATGGCGACGGCTCGCTGATCCGGATGGCAAACCTCTATGCCAATGTCTGCCACGTCTCGCGGCCATCAGATCTCGCCGGCTGCCTCGACATGATCACCGGAGCCGCGGCAAAGCTCCTGCGGCTCGATGATTACGGCATCGCCGTCGGTGGCCCTGCCGATCTCGTCTGCGTCGACGCGCGCGATCCCGCCGAGACCATTGCAACGCTGGCACAACCGCTCTGGGGCTTCAAGCGCGGCCGGCTGTCGTTCACACGGGAGCGGCCGAAGTTGCATGCGCCCAGCGCTGTCGTGCCTCGCGATGGACGCCAGTAGCTTCTACCGATGTCATCGCCCGGCTTGACCGGGCGATCCAGTACGCCGCGGCATATCGGCTCAAGCACTGCCGTCTCTGGAATACCGGATGCCCCGCTTGAAGCGGGGCATGACAGCGGAGATTGTCACGAGCATTTTCCGACACGAGCCTCAGCGCCCTCGCGGCGCTGGGGCGTCCGAGTTCTGGAGGAAATCCCTCCCTCCGTGAACAGAGGGCGCAGGGAAGGCCGGGTGCCCGCTGCACCCGCGGCCCCCGTGCATAAGAAAAAGCACGGGGAAGGAACCACAGGTGTAGGCGGAATCATCCGGCCTTCCCTGCGCAATGGTTTTAACGCGTATGTCGCGCTCTCCCTGGGAACCGGGCTTTCTTGCTCCCATCGCCCGCGATCATCTCGCGAGCTTGGCCTCAGCGTCGGGAGGCCAGGACCACACGATTTTGCGTCCGCATCGGCGCCGTTCGTCCGCACGAATGAATCGCACGCGTCGCCAAAGCGTCCATCGCATCCCGCGCCCAACGTTCGTGACGATCGCGAAGCGCCCCTCTTGATCGAGCGCGGGACGGTACGGACCATACTTCTGATTTACGGTAGACGTCAAGACGCATTCTGCAAATCAGAATGCGCGGGGCTGCGACAGATTGGCACGTCGGGCAGCTTTGCATGACGTATATGCGCCGATTGCCCGCCGTGCAGCCGGCCTTCACGCGACTACGGATGCGGATCGGGAAAGCCGTGGCGCTCCGAGAGCGCCGCGAGAATCCCGTCCTTGTCGGCGATGAAGGCGCGACCATTCTGGGTGCCGGTCTGATGAACCGAATTTGCATCCGGTGCCAGGACCAGCAATGGCAAGGACTGGTTTTGCTCGCCGATCAGCGCGATCACGGCCTGCCGTGGCCGCGGCCATGCGATGCGCTCGACATCGATCCGGTCGGCCAGCTTCGGAAACGAGGCAAGGACGCCCTCGATGAGCGCACAATGCCAGCAATAGAAGCGACGACCGGGATAGGCCGGATCCTCGAAATCGGGCTTGAGCAGGAAGAGCGTGTCGCGAGCCATGGTGTTTGTTCCGTCGGGTGGACAAAGCGAAGCGTGCACGCCGCCCGGGAACGCCTGCAGAGAGACGATGGGCACGGCGCAAACGCGCCTTTGCCCATTCTACGCGATCGGCAAGGCCGACGACAATGCGCGGCTTGCCCAACACTCAGCTTGCCTGCCGGACTTCGTTCGGACTTGCCGGAAGCGCCAGACGGCCTTTAATGACGGTCATCGCATAGTCGAGCAAGGAGAACGAGCGCCGTGCGCATGATCAATGTCGCTGCCGCCCAGATGGGCCCGATCCAGCGAGCCGAGGGACGCGAGATTGTGGTTCGGCGCATGCTGGCGCTGATGGATGAAGCGAAGGCGAAGGGCGCCGACCTGATCGTGTATCCGGAGCTTGCGCTGACGACGTTCTTTCCGCGATGGTACATGGAGAGCCGGGCCGAGGTCGACGCCTGGTTCGAGCGACAGATGCCGAATGTGGCCGTGCGGCCGCTGTTCGAGCGTGCCGCGCGCTATCAGATGGCCATGAGCTTTGGCTATGCCGAACTCACGCCCGACGGTCATCATTACAACACGGCCATCCTGACCGACCGCGACGCCAAGATCATCGGAAAATACCGCAAGGTGCATCTTCCCGGGCATTCCGAATTCGATCCGGAGCGCACGCATCAGCATCTGGAGAAGCGCTATTTCAAGCCGGGCGATCTCGGCTTTCCGGTCTGGCGCACGCTCGGCGGCATCGTCGGCATGGCCGTCTGCAACGACCGCCGCTGGCCGGAAACCTATCGCGTGATGGGGCTGCAGGGCGTCGAGATGGTGCTGATCGGCTACAACACGCCGTCGGTCAATTCGCAGAAGGACGCGGAGGGACCCGCGAAGCGGCTGTTCCATAACCGTCTCTCGGTGCAGGCCGGCGCCTACCAGAACTCCTGCTGGGTGATTGCCGTCGCCAAGGCCGGCAATGAGGACGGCTTTCCGATGATCGGCGGCAGCATCATCGTCAATCCGGATGGCGAGATCGTCGCCGAGGCCAGGACCGAGGACGACGAACTGCTGATCCACCCCTGCGATCTCGACGACACACTGTTCGGCAAGCAGACGATCTTTGATTTCGCCCGCCACCGGCGCATCGAGCATTACGGCCTGATCACCAGCCGCACCGGCGCCATTCCGCCGCCCTAAAGCTGGTCGCCGCGGAGAGGCCAACTTACGGAGATCGCCATGACCGAGCCCGCCTATGATCTGGTGATCCGGGGAGGGCGCGTCGCCACCGCAAGCGATGTGTTCGAGGCCGATGAACCCGGAAACCAGTTTTGGCGCCAAGCTCTTGTGAACGGATCAACTTGTCCGGCCACCTGATAGATCATTGACGCCCATGGCAAGTCGTCGTTGACTGCCTCGCTTCCCGGGAGGACCGATGCGATGACCTCCAAAGCGCAGCTATCAAGACCCGCGACGATGGAACGAGATCGCCCTGACGGCCCGGCGATTGCCGCACCGCCTCTTGCAGTGGCCCTCCGGCACATGCAGTTCAGCATGGTCGACGCGTTCCGCCGCCTGCAGGGCGATGCGCTTGCCTCGCTCGGCTTCGGCCCGGATGAGGCACCGTATCGCCTGATCGCCTCCGGCGCGTTCTGGCGCTTGCGCGACTATGGTTCCGGGACGGAAACCCGCCCGGTGCTGATCGTGGCGGCCCCGATCAAGCGGCCTTACATCTGGGACCTCACACCCGACGTCAGCGTCGTCAGGCGCTGCCTTGCTGCAGGCCTGCACGTCCACTTGCTGGAATGGCTTCCTGCATCGCAGAAGACCTGCGGTGTCGGGATGGCCGATTGCAGCGAGGCCATCGCGGCGGCGCTGCAGAGCATCGCCGCTGGAGCAGGGAACGCCGGTGGAGCAGGGCACGCCAAGCCGGTGCTGGCAGGACATTCGCTCGGCGGCACGCTCGCAGGGCTGCATGCCGCCCGTGCCCCATCGAGCATCGCCGGGCTCGTCCTGCTCGGCTCGCCGCTGTGCTTTCGTGCGGACGAAAACCCGTTTCGCGACGCGCTGGTGACCCTGGTTCCCGCGCCGGTCGCCGATTCCGATCCCTATCCCGGCTCGGTCCTGTCGCAGATGAGCGCGGTGGCATCGCCCCACACCTTCCTGTGGTCACGGTGGATGGATGCCGCGCTGTCGCAGACGGACCGCCACGCCATGGACATCCATGCCCGCGTCGAGCGCTGGGCGCTCGACGAGGTCGCGCTGCCCGGGAAGCTGGTGAGCGAAATCATCGAATGGCTCTATCGGGAGAACCGCTTTGGCCGCGGCGTGCTGCAGCTCGGCGAGCAGACCATCGGACCCGGCGATCTGTCGGTGCCGACGCTCGCCGTCGTCAACACGGCGGATGCGGTGGCTCCGGTCGATTCCGTCAGCCCGCTCGGCGAGACGCTCGGTCCGGAGCAATTCACGATCCTGAGCTATCCCGGCGAGACCGGGGTGGCCCTGCAGCACCTCGGCATCCTGGTCGGCCGGGAGGCCCACGCACAGGCCTGGCCAAAGATCATCGACTGGATCAAGGCGCGGCACTAAAGCGCGATGGGATTGCGTTGAATCGCCATCGCGCCTTAGATTCTTGCTTGGCGCATGATCTTGTCGGAAAACCGCTTCACACTTTTCCGGATCATGCACTGGCCACGCGCGCGATAGCAGCAACCGGGCCGCCGCCCGGCGGCCCCTGATGCTCGGCGCCGCCGGACACGTAGACGGCACTCGTCCCGGCGAGGCCGGCGATCAATCCGCCGACCGCGGCGCGGGCATGGCGGGTCGAGCTGATGTCGGTATCCTCGAGCATGGTGTGGCGACATCCACGCACCGTGCCGTTCGGCGAGGCCTCGGCCTTGGCGAAGACGTTGACGAGCTCGCGGCCGGCCGCCGGCTCGGCGCCGGCATGAAGGCCAACGCTCTTCAAGGCATCGATCACGGAAGCGGCGTCGATGGCGTCGCGCATGACCGCATGGCCGATCTCGAACGGGCTCGCCGAGGACGTCGAGTTGCCCAGCACGATGACCACATTGTGCATCAGCTCGATGCCGGCCGACGTCGATGCGACAGACGAGAACAGCTCGAAATCCTGCAGCACATCCTCGTCGCGAATGGTTTGGTCGATCTCGCCGAGCGCGCGCGCGACCCCGAGCGCCGAGGCGCCACGTGAAAAAGCCATCGAACCATAGGCGCTGGTCGTGACCGTCTTGTTGCCCCGTGCAGCCGCCGCCTCGACGCGGTCGCTGGTCAGGAGAGGGCACTTGATCTGCACGAAATGGACATCCTGTGGATCGACGATGCCGGCGTCGGCCATGGCGGCGGCGACCGCCCTCGCGGTTTCCTCGATCTGCGCCAGCCGCCCGAGTTCTTCCGGCAGAAAGTCGCGCGTTTGCGCCATCCCGATGCTGAGGCGCTTGCCCAAAAGCTCGGCGTGATCGCCGCCGCTCACATCCCGACGCGCGAACACCGTGATGTGCGGACTGAGCACGCCCTCGGTGCCGCCGGACATCACGAAGGCGATCCGTCGTTCGACCTCGTGGGGCGACAGGGCGAGATGGGGCGCCAGCGCCGCGCACAGCGCGGCGACCGCATACTCCCGCGTAAAGTCGTTGACGCCGCCATTGCCCTCGGTCTTACCCAGGATCGCAAGGATCGCGGCCGGATCGATCCGGCGCTGCGCGATCAGGTCTTGCAGGCCCGCGACATCGCCGGGACCTCTGGTGGCAATGCGGATGACATCGACGAAACTGGTGCGCATTCACGTCCTCTCACACATCGGCTACCCGATCAAAAGCACGATGCATTGGAGCTCGTGCCTAAATTAGAGGCGGAAACTTCGAAGGTGAATCGGGGTGCCCCTGATCAATCCGCAAACAAAAGCCACAAAAAAAGCTAAATACCACAGGCTGGTCTTAAATAAGAAAGCGGCGGGATGATGTGGAACGTACCCTTCGTCGGTGCGTTTCAAACGCACGCTGCATGCGTGGTGAGGAGGCGCGTACGTTCCATGTCAGAGTTGGCTCCAAGCATCATCTTCACGCCCCGCGCGAGCGGCGATGGCACATGGTATGTCGAGGTCGAGAGCCCCGGCCTTGCTTGCGAGCACGTGGGCGACTTCAGATCGAAGGAATCCGCCGAGGCGTGGATCCGCGAGAGCCAACGCAGTCGTGCCACCACCCATCCGCCCCACCAAGATAATCCTTCCGGTCTGCCGCTCGATGCCTGACAGCGACGCGAGACGCGTCGCATGACATTAGACGAGCAAGTTGCCTGTCGCGCCTGTCCCTGCCTATGGATTCGGGGCAGGGCCGCCGAGCCTCACGCCAGCCAGCCTTTCGTGCAGAACGACTGACCGGGCCCAGGTCGGCGGCATGAACCGGCGGCGGCAGGCGACGGTGCGTTCAGGAGATCGCCATCACCTCGATCTCCTGGCCTGACACCTCGACCACATCCCCGACGGCCTTGCCCATCAGAACTTTCGCCACCGGCGAAACGTAGGAAATAGTGCCCGCCTTGGGATCCGCTTCGTCCTCGCCGACGATACGGTAGGTCTGGACCCGCCCGTCACCACGGCTGATGGTCACGGTGCTTCCGAAGCCGATCGTGTCAACCGAGGCAGGGGCGAGGACGACCTGCGCCGTCCGAACCCTGGCTGCGAAATATCGGGCGTCGCGCAGCGGAAGCGCGCCCTGTCGCCGTCGCTCGTTGACGTCCTCGATCCTTTGAGCCGCTTCATAAGCCTCCTGGGCCTGTTGGAGTTGAAGCTCGAGGGCTTTCAGACCCGCTGCGGTGACGAGGTTGGGATGAGGTGAAACCGGGCGGTCGGGCAGCAGTGTCTCCGACGCGGTCTCGGCACTGTCTTCCTTGGTGAATGCGACGCTCAAGTTTGGGGCTCCCTAGGGCTGGCGACACGATAGCATGCGCGGTCCAGGCGGTCCCGAGTCCGGCCATGCCAGTCAGTGCAGGAAAGGACGACACACGCGGCTGCCGCGCCCAACAACGATTCGCATAAGGTATATTATGGAATATTTATTCCATGAGGAAGATCAGGGATTTAGCTCGAATTGTTGGCAAATTTGCCCGGACTTGCGCGCCTTTTTCGCCGGCGTTTTCGTGTTGCGGCCGTAACCTGGGCCGCGATCGCCGCAAGGCCGATATTGCCGCCGTTCGCGGACGCTGCAATAAGCGTGAGCATCAGTCCGCCAGCGTGGCGTCCGACAAGAACAACAACAGGGAGAAGACGAATGTTCCTTTCACGTCGCGCCGTACTGAAGGGCTCGGCCACCGCGATGGTTTTGGGTGGCGTCGGAGCGCCGTTCGTGGCGCGGGCGCAGAGCGCGGAATTTTCCTACAAATACGCCAACAACCTCCCGGACTCCCATCCGCTCAACACCCGCGCCAAGGAGATGGCGGCGGCGATCAAGGCGGAGACCAACGGGCGTTTCGACCTGCAGATCTTTCCCAACAACCAGCTCGGCTCGGATACGGACATGCTGAGCCAGATCCGCTCCGGCGGCATCGAGTTCTTCACGCTTTCCGGATTGATCCTGTCGACCCTGGTGCCTGCGGCATCGATCAACGGCATCGGGTTTGCCTTTCCGGACTATGACACGGTCTGGAAGGCCATGGACGGCGATCTCGGCGGTCATGTCCGCGGCGAGATCGGCAAGGCCGGCCTGGTGGTGATGGACAAGATCTGGGACAACGGCTTTCGGCAGACCACGTCCTCGAGCAAGCCGATCAACGGTCCCGACGATTTCAAGGGCTTCAAGATCCGCGTGCCGGTCTCGCCGCTGTGGACCTCGATGTTCAAGGCGTTCGATGCAGCCCCCGCCTCGATCAATTTCAGCGAGGTCTATTCGGCGTTGCAGACCAAGGTCGTCGAGGGTCAGGAGAACCCCCTGGCCATCATCTCGACCGCAAAGCTCTACGAGGTGCAAAAGTATTGCTCGCTGACCAACCACATGTGGGACGGCTTTTGGTTCCTGGCCAACCGTCGCGCCTGGGAAGCCGTGCCGCAGGATGTGCGCACCATTGTCGCCAAGCACATCAACGCGGCCGCCGTGAACGAGCGCGCCGACGTGGCCAAGCTGAACGCATCGCTGAAGGATGATCTGGCTGGCAAGGGCCTGGTCTTCAATCAGCCCGTCGTGGCGCCGTTCCGGGAGAAGCTCCGCTCCGCGGGCTTTTATGCGGAATGGAAAGGCAAATACGGCGATCAGGCCTGGGAACTGCTGGAAAAAGCCGTCGGCAAATTGTCTTGAATTGTTGGCGCTCGGGCAGGGACGGCCGAGGTCCACGAGATGGCGCAGGTGCATGTCGAGGTAACGGACATCGTGGCAGGCGAGGCGGTCATTGGGTCCCCTCGCCCGCCTTCGGCGCTGGCAACGATCGAACGAACAGCGGGAATGGTCGTCGAGATTCCCGCGGCAGCGCTGGTGGTCGCGGAGATCGTGATCCTGTTCGCCGGCGTGGTGGCCCGCTACGGGCTGCGCCAGCCCTTGATCTGGTCGGACGAACTGGCCTCGATCCTGTTCCTGTGGCTCGCGATGCTCGGCGCTGCGGTCGCGTTCCGCCGTTCCGAGCACATGCGGATGACGGCGATCGTCGGCGCGGCCGGTCCATCCATGCGGGCCTATCTTGACGTTGTCGCAACCTGCGCGGCGCTGGCGTTCCTGGTGATGGTGATCTGGCCGTCCTGGCAATACGCCTATGAGGAAAGTTTTATCACCACGCCCGCCCTGCAGATCCCGAACATCTGGCGGGCCGCGGCGCTGCCGGCCGGCATCGGCCTGATGACGCTGTTTGCACTTTTGCGGCTGGCGCGGACCGCAGATGTGAAAATCCTGCTCGCGGCAGTGATTTCGGTTGGCGTGCTGGTCGCCTTGTTCTGGCTGGCGCAGCCATGGCTAAAACCGCTCGGCAACCTCAATCTGGTGATCTTCTTCGTCGGCGTCGCCGGCTTCTGCGTGTTTTCAGGCGTGCCGATTGCCTTCGCCTTCGGCCTTGCCATCTTTGGCTATCTGGCGCTGACCACGCGCACGCCGCTGATCGTGCTGGTCGGCCGGATGGACGAGGGCATGAGCCATCTGATCCTGCTCTCGGTGCCGCTGTTCGTATTTTTGGGGCTCCTGATCGAAATGACCGGCATGGCGCGGGCCATGGTGGCGTTTCTCGCCAGCCTGCTCGGCCACGTGCGGGGCGGCCTGCATTACGTGCTGGTCGGCGCGATGTATCTGGTCTCGGGCATTTCGGGCTCGAAGGCCGCCGACATGGCGGCTGTCGCCCCGGTGCTGTTTCCGGAAATGAAGCAGCGCGGCGCCCGCCCCGGCGATCTCGTGGCGCTGCTCTCCGCAACCGGCGCGCAGACCGAAACCATTCCGCCCAGCCTCGTGCTGATCACCATCGGCTCGGTCACCGGCGTGTCGATCTCGGCGCTGTTCACCGGCGGGCTGCTGCCGGGCGTGGTGCTGGCGATCACGCTGTCAGGACTGGTGTGGTGGCGCTACCGGAACGAGGATCTGAGCCACGTCCGGCGCGCCACCCGCGGCGAGATCGCAAGAACCTTCGTCATCGCCCTGCCCGCCCTCGCTTTGCCCTTCGTGATCCGCGCGGCGGTCGTCGAGGGGGTCGCGACGGCGACCGAAGTGTCCACGATCGGCATCGTCTATGGCATGCTGACCGGCCTTCTGATCTATCGCCGCTTCGACTGGCGCAGAATCCTGCCGATGCTGATCGAGACCGCGGCGCTGTCGGGCGCGATCCTGCTGATCATCGGCACTGCGACCGGGATGGCCTGGGGCTTGACGCAGTCCGGCTTTTCGCGGGCGCTGGCCGCCGCGATGACCGGCCTGCCCGGCGGCGCCGGCTCCTTCATCGCGGTCTCGATCTTGGCCTTCACGATCCTCGGCAGCGTTTTGGAGGGCATCCCCGCCATCGTGCTGTTCGGGCCGCTGCTGTTCCCGATTGCACGTGCAGTCGGCGTGCATGAGGTGCATTATGCGATGATCATCATCCTTTCGATGGGCATCGGACTGTTCGCGCCGCCGTTCGGCGTCGGCTATTATGCGGCCTGCGCAATCGGGCGGGTTGACCCGGCGCAAGGCATCAGACCAATCTGGGGCTACCTTCTGGCGCTGTTGGTCGGTTTGGCGATTGTTGCAATCTTTCCATGGATTTCGATCGGATTCCTCTAAGCGTTTATCAAGCGGAGGTGGCTGATGGGTGCAAAGCAAAGCTCTTATGACGTCGGCCTGGACAAGAATCCGGCCAACTATGTCCCGCTCTCCCCCTTGAGCTTCATCGCGCGCAGCGCCGCCGTCTATCCGAACCATCCCAGCGCCGTCTACGAAGACAAGCGCTTCACCTGGGCGGAGACCTATGACCGCTGCCGGCGCTTTGCGTCCTATCTTGCAGGCAAAGGCATCGGCGAAGGCGACACCGTCGCCGCCATGCTGCCGAACATCCCGGCCATGAACGAGCTGCACTTTGCCGCGCCGATGGCGGGCGCGGTGCTGAACACGCTCAACATCCGGCTCGACGCCTCCTCAATCGCCTTCCAGCTCGACCACGGCGAAGCCAAAATCATCCTGGTCGATCCGGAATTTTCCGGCGTGATTTCGGAGGCGATGACCCTGATGAAGGGGCCAAAGCCGTTCGTGATCGACGTCGACGACGCGGCTTTTGCGGGGGGCAAACGGATCGGCGAGATCGAATATGAGACCGCGGTCGCGCAAGGCGACCCCGCCTTCACGCCAAGACCGCCGCAAGACGAATGGGACGCGATTGCGCTGAGCTATACGTCGGGCACGACAGGCAATCCGAAGGGCGTGGTCACGCATCACCGCGGCGCCTATCTCAACGCGGTCTCCAACATTCTCGCCGGCCAACTCGGCCAGCACCCCGTCTATCTCTGGACGCTGCCGATGTTTCACTGCAACGGCTGGTGCTTCCCCTGGACGGTCGCGGCCGCCGCCGGCGTCAACGTTTGCCTGCGCAAGGTCGAGCCGACCCGTATTTTTGCGCTCATCAAACAGCACGGCGTCACCCATATGTGCGGCGCGCCGATCGTCTACAACACGCTGATCAACGCGCCCGATGCGCCGAAGGGCAAGGCCGCAAAACCCGTAGCCGGCCTGATCGCGGGCGCGGCTCCGCCGGTCGCCGTGCTGGAGGGGGCCGAAAGCATCGGCATCCGGCTGACCCATGTCTACGGCCTGACCGAGACCTATGGCCCCGCTTCGGTCTGCGCCGAGCAGCCGGGCTGGGACGAACTGTCCGCCGACCAGCGCGCACAGATGAAGCGCCGGCAGGGCGTCGCCTATCCGCTGGAAGAGGGCATCACGGTGCTCGATCCCGACACGATGCGCGAGGTGCCGCATGATGGCGAGACCATCGGCGAGGTGATGTTCCGCGGCAACATCGTGATGAAGGGCTATCTGAAGAACGACAAGGCGACGCAGGAATGTTTTGCCGGCGGCTGGTTTCACACCGGCGATCTCGGCGTGCTCGATGAGCACGGCTACGTCATCATCAAGGATCGCTCCAAGGACATCATCATTTCCGGCGGCGAGAACGTCTCCTCCGTCGAGGTCGAGGACATCCTCTACAAGCATCCGGCCGTGCTGTTCGCAGCCGTCGTGGCAAAGCCCGACGCGAAATGGGGCGAGGTGCCCTGCGCCTTCATCGAACTGAAGGACGGCGCCTCCGCCACCGAGGCCGACATCATCGGCTTCTGCCGCAGCCACATGTCCGGCTTCAAGACGCCGAAGGTCGTGGTGTTCGGTCCGTTGCCAAAAACGTCGACCGGCAAGATCCAGAAATTCATGCTGCGCGACAAGGTGCAGTCGGCCAAGGCGATCTCGGCCTAGCGTCGCGGGCGCCCACGAGGGGCGCCCCTACGGTCCGTCCATTGTAGGGGCGACCCTTGTGGTCGCCCCCTCGGTTGCCCCGCTCGTGGGCGCATCGGCTTGCGGCAACAGCGGGTTACCAGTCGCGCCCGCCCATTTCGAAAAAGCAGCGCCCGTAAATCACAGGGCAGCAAAATTAACCTTTCGTTAACCAACTCGGTATTGGGTCTCCCTACGACATCGGAACCCCACCGACTCATGGCCGCTCCGCACCCTCCGACGACTGCAAGCTCCCGCGCCCAGCGGCGCCATGACGTCGCAGGAGCCTATGCCCATGCCGTGGACTGCTATCAGCGCGGCCTCATCGCGGAGGCGCAGAAGGGTTTTCGCTTCGTCCTGAAGAAGCATCCGAATCATTTCGACACCCTGCACATGCTGGGCCTCTCCGAGTTCCAGCTCGGCGAATCGGAGACTGCGATGCGGACGATCAGGCGCGCCTTGCTGGTCGAGCCGCAATCGGAAGCGGCGCATTCCAATCTCGCCACCGTCCAGCTGGCCTTGGGCAGGGCTGCGGACTCACTGGCGTCCTGCGAGACGGCGATCCGCCTCGCGCCCGCCTTTGCCAACGCGCACTATAATCACGGCAATGCCCTGTTCGCGCTGGGGCGGTTCAACGATGCCGCGGCAAGTTTCCGGACGGCGTTCGCGCTCAACCCGCACTTTGTAGATGCCTTCAACAACTGCGGCAACGCCCTGCACAAGGCAAGGCAGTTCGTCGAGGCGATTGCCTGCTACGATCAGGTTCTCGCGCTCGATCCCGGCCATGTGCTGGCCTACATCAACAGGGGCGCGGCCTTCATCGAACTGCGCAAGACCGATGAGGCGATCGCGGATTTCGACCGCGCGATTGCGCTTGCGCCCGACCATGCCGGCGTCTGGATCAATCGCGGCGAAGCGCTGCTGCAGCGCCGCTATCTGCCCGAGGCGCTGCAGAGCTACGATCGCGCGATCGAGCTCGATCCGCGATCGCCGGAAGCCTGGCTTGGCCGCGCCAATGTTTTGGTGCTGTCGCGGCGCGTCGACGAGGCCAAGCGCGCCTGCCAGGAGGCGCTCGCAATCGACCCGAATTCGGGGAAGGCGCTGGTCCAGTTCGGGCAATGCCTTGCCCATCAGGGCGATGCCGATGCAGGCATCGCCCTCTTCGAACAGGCGCTGCTCATCAATCCTTGCGACGACGCGGCGCACGCCAACAGGATTTTTACCCTCGACTTCAGCGCCACGGCCGGCTTTGCCGAGCACCAGGCCGCACGGGCCGACTGGTGGCGCGCGATCGGCGCGGCGGAAGCCGGCGCACGGCCCGCCCCCGTTCACGACAACGAGCTCAGCCCCGGGCGCAAGCTCGTGGTCGGATATGTCGGTGGGGAATTCAAGCGCTGCTCGGCGGCATACACCTACCGATCGGTGCTCGAGAAGCACGACAAGTCGAAGTTCGAAGTGATCTGCTATTCCGCGACGACGACGACCGACGAGGTCACCGAAAGCTTCAAGCAGGCGGCCGATCAATGGCGCGAGATCGGGCAATGGCCGGACGATCAGCTCGAAGCATGCATCCGCCGCGACAAGATCGACATTTTGGTGGACCTGTTCGGCCACGCCGCGGACAACCGCTTGCGCATGTTCGCACGCAAGCCCGCTCCGGTTCAGGTGACCGCCTGGGGGCATGCGACAGGAACCGGCATGCCTGTCATGGACTATCTGTTCTCCGATCCCGTCGCCATTCCGCAGGAGGTCCGCCACCTCTTTGCCGAGCAGATTTATGACCTGCCCTGCCTCATCGTGGCGGAGCCGCCGCGCGGCGACTTCAGATCGCCGGTGGCGCCCGTGACGCAGAATGGACTCATGACCTACGGCGTGTTCAACCGGGTCAGCAAGCTGTCGGACGTTGCGGTCGCGCTATGGTCGCAGCTCCTCGCCTCCAAGAAAGACGCGCGGCTTGTCATCAAGGACCACATGCTGGATGACGACGAGACCTGCCGCATCCTGCGCGACCGCTTCGCGCGCAATGGCGCGGATCTCGATCGCATCCGCCTGCTCGGCTCGACCAGCCGTGAAAAGCACCTCGAAGCGTTCGCCCAGATCGACATCTGTCTCGATCCGTTCCCGCAAGGCGGCGGCGTGTCGACCTGGGAGGCCCTGTACATGGGCGTGCCCGTCGTCACCAGGATGGGCCGGAGCGTACCCACCCGGGCGGCCGCAGCCATTCTGTCGGCCACGGGCCTCTCCGACTGGATCGCACGCGACGACCAGGACTATCTCGCGATCGCCTCCCGCCAGACGCCGGCGCAATTGCAGGCGCTTCGCCAGGACCTGCCGGCGCTGATCAATCGCCGTTGCGGGCCGCTCGCTTACGCGAAGGCCGTCGAGGACGCCTATCGGGAGATGTGGCAACGATACTGCGCTGCGCAGTCGGAAAGCCCGGGCGGCGCGTGAGGCTTCGGCTCGCATCGCGGACTTGCGAGCTGTCAGCAGAAATCCACGACGTACAGGCGACGAACCGCATCGACACGACGCGAAAGCTGTCGATGCGCATCAGAAATGTTCTGACAACGTTGGAAAAGAATTCGACTTGGGACCCGCATGATCTCTAGGTTCGTCCCATCAGCCGGTCTGACTCGGAGCGTTTGGCAACGCCATCCCTGTGCAACGGCCGGCTGTATCTGGGGCGTATCATGCAACTTGCTTCTTGAGCGCAGACGCGATGTTGCGGCTGGTTCGGCTTCTATTGGTGATGGCCCTGTTGCCCGCATATGCCGCGGCGCGGGGCCAAAAGCCGTCGTTTGGAGGCGCGCCCACGACGCCCGGCAGTTCGCAAGCGGCACCGGATCCCGCTGCGCCTGCGCCAAGCAGCCCGGTGCAGGGATCCGGCGGGCAAGCGGGTGGACCACCTGGGGGTGGTTCGAACACGGCCAGTTCGCCGCCCCCCGCGGATGCGACGTCGCCGCCTTCCAATAATAACAATAACAACAACAGCAATTCGAAGCCCGGATCGCCGCCCCCTTCGGCACACAATTCTTCCGGTCCGCCTCTTCGCTCCAACGGACCGGCTGGCGCGTTCAGCCGTTCGCCGCCTGCCACTGACATTGCGGCCGCCGCGCAGCAGGCTTCGTTTCAGGCCATGACGCAATTCTTGAACATCGTGCTCGATCCATTCGCGAGCCGGGGCGAGGTTGTGGGCGGCTCGCGGCCTGCCGAGGCGCATTGGAACGTCTGGGCAGCAGGGTTCGGCGGATCGCAGATCACCGCTGGCAATAGCGTGCCGGGCGCGACGACCAGCAGCGTGTCTGGAACCGTGGTGGGCGCCGACTATGCCCTGACGCAGCAGACCACTGCGGGTTTTGCGCTGGCCGGCGGCGGCACTTCTTTCAGCAGCAACCTCGGCGCAGGCCGCTCCGACCTGTTTCAGGCGGGCGCCTTCATCCGGCACACGGTCAAGGACGCCTATGTCACCGCCGCGCTGGCCTATGGCTGGCAGGATGTCACCGCCCTCACCGGCCTCGATCAGTTTCAGGCCGAGGCCCAGGCCAATGCCTATTCGGGCCGCATCGAGACCGGCTATCGCTTCGCGCTGCCGTGGCTCGCCATCGCGCCCTACGCGGCCGGCCAATTCACCGACATCGATCTGCCGGCGCCCGCCGCGCAAGCGTATCCGGGGCCGTTTCCGGCCGTTGCAGGTCCGACCAGCGCGACCGGGACGCGCAGCGAGCTCGGCTTTCACACCGACAGATCGTTATCGTCGCGGGACGCCGCGCTGACCCTGCGCGGTCGTTTGGCCTGGGCGCATGATTTGAACCCGGACCGCACACCAGCGACGCTGCTCCAGACACGAACCGGCGCCCTTATCGGCATTGCGCAGGCGCCCGATTCCGCACTCGCCATCGCCTCAGCCGAGCTCAAATGGCTGAACAGCTTTTTGGCGTCGGTGAGTTTTCAGGGCGAGTTCTCGACCACGACGCAGTCGTACACCGGCAGAGCGTTTGTGCGCTACGTCTGGTAGCCGGACCGCACGCGTTCGGCCCGGACAGCATCAGGGCACGAGTTCCAGCCGCATCCGATCGTAGGCCGGCTCGATGCCTGCGGGAAGGCTGGCGCGCAGGACTTCGTAGTCGAGATCGGAATGCAGGTTGGTCAAGACGGCGCGGCGCGGCTTGAAGCGGTCGATCCAGGCGAGCGCGTCGCTCAGGCTGAAATGACTGGGATGGGGCGTATAGCGTAGCGCGTCGACAATCCAGAGATCGAGGTCTTCGAGCAACGGCCAGCTCTCCGGCGGGATGTCGCTGAGATCGGGCGTATAGGCGGCCCCGCCGATGCGATAGCCGAGCGCGGGGATGTTGCCGTGCTGCACGAGGAACGCCTTGAGCGTCAGCTCTCCGCCCTTGCCCAAGATGGCCTGGCTTTCGCCGGCTTCGATCGCATGGCGCGTCAGGATCGGCGGATAGTCGCTGCCTTCAGGCGAGATGAAGCAATAGGAAAACCGCGACAGGATGTCCTTGGCGGTCGACTGGCAAAAATAGGTCGGAATCCGCCGGCGCTGATGCAGCACCACCGAGCGCAGGTCGTCGATGCCATGGGTCTGGTCGGCATGCTCATGGGTCAGGAACACCGCGTCGATATGATCGACATCGGCATCGATCAGCTGCTCGCGGAGGTCAGGCGCGGTGTCGATCACGATCCGGGTCGTGCCGTGCTCCGATCTGCGCTCGGCCATCAGCGAGCAGCGGCGCCGGCGATTCCTGGGATTCTTGGGATCGCAGTGACCCCAGCCGAGCGCGGGGCGCGGAACGCCGGCCGAAGAACCGCAGCCGAGAATCGTGAGTGTCAGGGTCATGCAGCGGCCGGCCGTGGCACTTTGGAGAACAGGCGGAAGAAGTTTTCCGTGGTCTGCCGCGCGATGTCGTCGAGCGAAACCCCGCGCGTCTCGGCGAGCACCCGGGCGACCTCGACCACATAGGCCGGCTCGTTGCGCTTGCCGCGAAATTTTCCGGGTGCGAGATACGGCGCATCGGTCTCGACCATGATGCGGTCCGCCGGCAGTTCGGCCGCCAGCGCCCGCAAGGCTTCCGACTTCTTGAACGTGATGATCCCGGTGAAGGAGATCGACAGGCCGAGGCTGATCGCCTTCATCGCGAGCTCACGGCCGCCGGTGTAGCAATGCAGCACCGCGCGGAACGCTCCCTTGGCCGCCTCCTCCTCGAGGATGCGCGCGCAGTCCTCATCGGCTTCACGGGTGTGGATGACGAGCGGCAATCCGGTCGCGCGCGCCGCGGCAATATGGGTACGAAAGCCGCGCGCCTGGGCCTCAGGCGAGCCGTTGTCATAGAAGTAGTCGAGGCCGGCCTCTCCCAGAGCCACGACTTTTGGATGCCGCGTCAACGCCACGAGCTCATCGGCGGGAATTCCGTCCTCCTCGTCGGCGTGATGCGGATGGGTGCCGACCGAGCAAAAGACGTTGTCGTATTTTTCGGCGATGGCGAGCAGCTCACCCAGCCTGCGCACCCTGGTCGAGATCGTGACGATGCGGCCGATCCCGGCCTCGGCCGCCCGAGCGACGATGGAATCGAGATCGGGCGCAAAATCCGGGAAGTCCAGATGGCAATGGCTGTCGACGAGCATGCGAGATACTTATGCAGCCGTCGGCTCGATGTAACGGGGGAACACGGCCTGCGGCGCCGGCAATTGCGTGCCCGGCGCGATCCGCAACCCTCCGCCAAGCGCCGCGAAATCGCGCTCGTCGGCCGGGATGCCGAGACTGTCGAGCAGCTTCTCGGACGCCTGGGGCATCGCGGGCTGGGTCAGGATCGCGATCTGGCGCACCACTTCCGCCGTCACATACAGCACCGTCTTCTGTCGCACCGGGTCGGTTTTTGCCAGCGCCCACGGCGCCTCGCCGGCAAAATAGCGGTTGGCCTCGGCGACCACGGCCCAGACCGCGTTCAGCCATTGATGGATCTGCTGCGTCGCCATTGCTTCGCGCGCGATGCCGATCATGCCGTCGGCCTGCGCCAGAATGGCCTGGTCGTTGTCGGAGAACGCACCCGGCTCCGGCAGCACGCCGCCGAGCTGTTTTGCGATCATCGACAGCGAGCGCTGCGCGAGGTTGCCGAGATCGTTGGCGAGATCGGCATTGATGCGCGCCACGATGGCCTCGTGATTGTAGTTGCCGTCCTGACCGAACGGCACCTCGCGCAGAAAGAAATAGCGCATCTGGTCGACGCCGTACTGGTCGGCGAGGTTGAAGGGGTCGACGACATTGCCGACCGACTTTGACATCTTCTCGCCCCTGTTGAACAGAAAGCCGTGGGCATAGACGCGCTTCGGCACGGCGATGCCGGCCGACATCAAAAACGCCGGCCAGTAGACGGCGTGAAAGCGGATGATGTCCTTGCCGATGATGTGCACGTCCGCGGGCCAGTAGCGCCAGTTCGAATCGTTCTCGTCGGGGAAGCCGGCACCGGTGATATAGTTGGTCAGCGCATCGACCCAGACATACATCACGTGTTCCGGATCGCCGGGGACTTTGACGCCCCAGTCGAAGGTGGTGCGCGAAACCGACAGGTCGCGCAGGCCGCTGCGAACGAAGCTGACCACTTCGTTCCTGCGCGACTCCGGGCCGATGAAATCCGGCTGCTCCGCGTAGAGATCGAGCAGCCTGTCCTGATAGGCCGAGAGGCGGAAGAAATAGCTCTTCTCCTCGACCCATTCGACCGGCGTGCCCTGCGGGCCGCGTCGCACATTGTCCTCGCCGAGCGTGGTTTCCTCCTCGGCGTAATAGGCCTCGTCGCGCACGGAGTACCAGCCGGAATAGCTGTCGAGATAAATGTCGCCATTGTCGGCCATGCGCCGCCAGATCTCCTGGCTGGAGCGATGGTGCTGCTCCTCCGTGGTACGGATGAAGCGGTCGAAGGAGACGTTGAGGCGCTCGTCCATCTCCTTGAAGCGGCCGGCGTTGCGGGTCGCCAGTGCGTGCGGCGTCAGCCCCTCATTCTCTGCGGTCTGGATCATTTTCAGGCCGTGCTCGTCGGTGCCGGTCAGGAAGAACACGTCCTTGCCGTCGAGCCGCTGGAAGCGCGCCAGCGCGTCGGTGGCGATCGCCTCATAGGCATGGCCGATGTGCGGATTGCCGTTCGGGTAGGCGATCGCGGTCGTGATGTAGAAGGTCTTGCGCTCGGGCGGCGCGACCGGCGCCACGGCCGGCTCGACCGCTTCGACGTCGATCGTTTCGACGATGACCATTTCGAAATGCTCGGCGGCGACCGATGCCGCCGCGATGTCTTCAAGGTCCGTCACGACGGGTTCGGCCGGGCGCGGTTTGGCAGCGGGTCTTGGAGCCGGCGCGAGCGCGGCCGCTGCGGCCTCGGCGGCCCGCTTGATCGCGCTCAGAGCCTCCGGCGCCAGCTTTGGCTCGGAAACGGTCTTGCTCGCTGACCTCGGTGGTTTCTTCGCCGCTGTCGCGGCGGCCTTCGCAGCCTTCTTGACGGACTTCTTTGCACCCGTCCGCGCCGCCTTCTTGGCGGTTTTGCTTGCCGTCTTGCCCGCTTTCCTGGCGCCGCTCCCGCCCTTGGCACGAGACGTCGATGCCGCGCTCTTTCCAGCCTTCTTTGCAGCCTTCTTGGCCTTGCTCTTGACCGCGCTCTTTGCGGTCTGCTTGGCCTTGCTTTTGGCCTTGCGCTTCTTGACAGTTTTCCTGCTGGCGGTCGCCACGGCAAAATCCTCGTGTCAGGTCGGACAATGAAGGGATGACATCAGGCGGCGTTTTACCGCGTGGCTTCGGCGAGCATCCCAAACACCGAGAAAACCAGCGGCTTTCGCTCCAGATTATAGGATTCGGTGTCGCGCGCGGCGCGGCTGATCTTTTCCCACACCTCCGCCAGCTGCGCAAGGCGGGGCAGACTTGCGTCGCCGCGGCTCGCGTCGTTACGCAGCCGCTCGCTGACCCAGCGCTCGATGCTGTCCACGAAGGCCGCGAGCGCCGCGCGGTCGCTGGTGCCCAGCGCATCGGACAGCGCATGCAATCCGCGTGGATCGAGACTGGGCAGATTGGCGAGCAGCGCCGCCGTGCGCTCGATCAGTTTGAGCTGGTCGCCGCCCATCAGCGTCAGCGCGCGCCCGACGCTGCCTTCCGACGCCTCGGCCGCCTCGTTCAGCGCCGGATCGGACGGCGCCAGTCCGGTCGCCTCGCTGGCCGCCTGCACGACCTCCGCGGTGTCGAGCGCGCGCAGCCGCAATTTGCGGCAACGCGACTGGATCGTCGCCAGCACCCGCGCCGGGGCGTGACTGACCAGCAGAAACAGCGAGCGCTGCGGCGGCTCCTCGAGGATTTTCAGCAGCGCATTCGCGGCGTTCGGATTGAGCTCGTCGACGGTGTCGACGATGCAGACGCGCCAGCCCTCGGCCGCCGCGGTCGAGCCGAAGAACGTGATGGTCTCGCGCGTCTCGTCAACCGTGATCACGCTGCGCAGCACGCCCTTGTCATTGGCCGTGCGCTCCAGCGTCAAAAGTCCGCCATGGGCGCCGGTGGCAACCTGCCGCGCCGTCGGCGCCGCCGGATCGATCCACAGCGTCTCGGCGCGCTGCACCTCGGCGGATGCGGGATCGCGATGAGAGAGCACGAAACGCGCCATCCGGTAGGCCAGCGTCGCCTTGCCGATGCCTTGCGGGCCGCCGATCAGCCAGGCATGCGGAATCCGCCCGCCGCGATAGGCGCTGAGCAGGGCGGTCTCGGCCTCGCGATGTCCGAACAGCACGGAGGTCTCGCGCGGTGCCGCGATTGCGATCTCCTGCTCGACCTTCTTCGCGCTCATGCCGGCGCGGCCGATGTGGAGACCGCGAACAGGTGACCGCGGAGCTCGGACCAGATCCGTGCGGCAACACTGTCCGCATCGGCCATCGCGTCGATCACGACACAGCGCTGCGGATCCTCCGCGGCGATCTGGCGATAGGCAGCGCGCAGCGCCTCATGATAGCGCAGATCCTCGCTCTCGAACCGGTCGGGCGCCCCGGCCCCGCGCCGGCGGGCGGCCCGCTTCAACCCGATCTCGGCGGGAACATCGAGGATGAAGGTGAGATCCGGCTTCAGATCGCCGATCGTCACCCGCTGCATGGCATTGAGCAGGGTCGGCGACACGGCGCCGAGCTTGCCCTGATAGGCGCGCGTCGAATCCGCGAAGCGGTCGCACAGCACCCACGTGCCCCGCGCGAGCGCGGGCTCGATGACCTGCTTGACGTGATCGTCGCGGGCCGCCGCGAACAGCAACGTCTCGGCGTCCGGGCCGAGCAGCTTGCCCATCCCAGACAGCACGAGATGGCGCATGATCTCCGCGCCGACCGAGCCGCCGGGCTCGCGGGTCACGATGTTTGGCAACCGGGCGGCATTCAGGCGTTCGGCGAGCCGCCTGATCTGGGTCGATTTTCCCGACCCCTCCCCGCCCTCAAAGGACACGAAACGCCCGCGGCCGGGGCTGCGCTTGACCAACTCGTCAACCATCGTCAGAGCTTCTCTGCCCCCGCACGGAACGCGCCGATCACGAGTTCGCTCACGCCGTCGAAGGCGCGCCGCACGGTCGATCCGGTGCCGATCGCTTCGGCGGCATAGACCGGCGACTCCACCGCGATATTGCCGTTGCGCCAAACCCTCACGACACCGATTTTCCGGCCGGACTCGATCGGTGCGCGCACCGGCCCGCTATAGACGACCCGGGCGATCAGCTTGTCGTTGGCGTTCTTCTGCACCATGACCTTCACCGGTTCGGGACTTGTCAGCTTCACCGACCGGCTGTCGCCGCCGAACACTCTTGCATAACCCAGGGTTTGGTCGGCCGCAAAAAGCGTCCGGGTCTCGAAATTGCGAAAACCCCACTCCAGCATCTTCTTGGCTTCGTTAGCGCGGTCTTCCGGATCCTCGAGACCATTGACCACGACGATCAGGCGGATGCCGTTCTGCACGGCCGAGCCGACCATGCCGTAGCCGCCTTCCTTGGTGTAGCCGGTCTTGAGGCCGTCGGCACCTTCCATCGAGTTCAAGAGTGGATTGCGATTCGGCTGGCGGATCTTGTTCCAGGTGAATTCCTTCTCGCCGAACAGCTTGTAGAACTCGGGATAGTCGAGGATGATATGGCGAGCGAGCTTCGCGAGCTCGCGCACCGTCATCTTGTTGCCGGGGTCCGGCAGCCCGTTGGAGTTGGCAAAGGTCGATTGCGCGAGGCCCAGCTCGCGCGCCCGCTTGGTCATGAAGTCGGCGGCAAAGATCTTCTCGTTGCCGGCCATGCCTTCGGCGAGCGCGATGCAGGAATCATTGCCGCTCTGGATGATCGCCCCATGCAGCAGGTCGTCGATCGAGACCTTGCTGTTCAGCGCGGCAAACATGGTCGAGCCGCCGGCCGGCGCGCCGCCCCTGCGCCAGGCATTTTCGCTGATCCGGTATTCATCCGTCAGCTTGATGTCGCCCTGTTTGACGGCATGGAACACGACTTCCGCCGTCATCAGCTTCATCATGCTGGAGGGCGCGCGCAGCTCATCCGCATTCTTCTCGAACAGCACGCTGCCGCTGTTGGCCTCGACCAGGATCGCGGTCGGGGCGTCGCCGTCAAAACCGCCCTCCTCCTTCTTGGCGCCCTGCACGCTCTGGTTGGCAGCGTGGAGCACGCCGGCCCAACCGACTGCGATCGCCACAGCGACGGCGGCCAGGTAACGCAAGGCGCGCCCCTGCAATCGCGGGGACGGAAGGAGCGGGTGTTGCAGCAATGCCATCGGAAGGCCCTGGGTTGCGCGTTCTAACAGTTGGAAGTTACGCAAACAACCAGGCTTTTGGGACGCCGCATGATTGCGGGGACAAGCGCGCGACTCTATCTTTCGCTGCGGAACCGACGGCGAAATGAGCGCTCAAACAAGGCGAAAAAGCGATGTCCTCCACACGCACGGTAGCCGCGAACGGCATTGAGCTGTTCCTCAGGGAACAAGGCGAAGGCCCGCTCGTCGTGCTGTGCCACGGCTGGCCCGAACTGTCCTATTCCTGGCGCCACCAGATCGGTGCGATCGCGGACGCCGGCTTTCACGTCGTTGCCCCTGACATGCGCGGTTTTGGCCGCTCCAGCGCGCCGGCCGAGATTGCCGCCTACTCCATCTTCGATACTGTCGGTGACATGGTGGCGCTGGTGACGGCGCTCGGCGAGACGCAGGCGATCATCGTCGGTCACGACTGGGGCGCGCCGGTCGCCTGGCACGCCGCGCTGTTCCGCCCCGATATTTTTACGGCTGTCGCCGGCCTCAGCGTGCCGCCGCCATTTCGCGGCCGCGGCCGGCCGCTGCAAACGCTGCGCGAGGCCGGCGTGACGAATTTCTACTGGCAATACTTCCAGACACCTGGGGTCGCGGAAGCCGAGTTCGAACGCGATGTCGGCTTGACGATGCGATCGGTGCTGGCCGGACGCCGGCTGTCCGACCCGTCCGCGGGACTCTTCGTCCAGGACGGCAAGGGATTCTTGGACAATGTCAGCGTCGACCAGCCGCTTCCCGGATGGCTCGGCGACGACGAACTGGCCGTCTTCATCGAGGCCTACAAGACCACAGGTTTTCGTGGCGGGCTCAACTGGTACCGCAACATCGACCGCAACTGGGAGCTGACAGCGCCCTGGCAGGACGCGCAGATCCACCAGCCGTCGCTGTTCATCGCGGGCGCCAGGGACCCCGTCATCACCGGCCTGATCGGCGCCAGGCGCGTCAATGAGCTGGAGCGGGTGCTGCCGAATCTGCAGCGAAAACTCATCATCGACGGTGCCGGGCACTGGATTCAGCAGGAGCGGCCCGATGAGGTCAATGCGGCACTGATCGCATTCATCATCGACGCCGGCGCCGCGCGCTAACCCGTCATCGCCCAAAGCGCCGCGCCATCGCGATGTGGGTATCGTCGCGGCCGGTCTCGACAAAGCCGAGCCGATCATAGAGCCGGCGCGCCGCAAGATTGGTTGTGAGCACCGCGAGGCGCAGCTCGTCCGCCTCGCCCGCCTGCGCCGCGCGTAAAACCGCCTCGATCAGGTCGCCGCCGATCCCCTGTCCGCGCCAGGACGGCAGCAGGGCGATATCGATCAGGCGCCAGTTGCGACCCGTGGCCTCGAGGATGAGGCGGCCGACCGGCTGGTCCCGGCGCAGCACGATGAACGAGATCGCGCCGGGAAATTGCAGGGCATAACCGCGGGTTTGGGCCAGAAACTGCTGCTTCAGCAGCATGTCGAGCACGGGCGCAGGCAAGCCGGCGCCAGCAAAATCCTCGGCCCGCGCGGTCTTGAACAGGTGAGCGATGAACGGATCGTCTTGGGCCGTGGCGGATCGGAGCTGCGTCGCCGGATCGAGCGGGACGACGCCGATGCCGGTCATGCCCGCCAACGCTTCGCCAACGAGCGCATCCGTCTAATACAGGCCGCGCGCGCTCAAAACCCCGCTCGCGCCCCGCGAATCGGAGGGCATCTCACCGGAATCGGTCGAGCGGGCATAGCGCGGGTCATTTTCATAGGAGACGGCCCGCGGATTGTCGGGCATCCGCACCGCCGACCGCACCCGGCGCGAGCCCGGCATTTCCGAGGTTGCCGGCGGCATGGCGGCCATGGCGCCGGAGGCGTTGCCGAGATCGTAGGGCCGGCCTTCCGGCATTGGAATCTCGCCGCGGATGGCTCCGTGGCTGGACACGGCTACCTGGGGCACGAACGGCCGCGCCGAGGCCACGCGGACCAGCGAGGGGGCCGGCGCGGGCGCGCCGGTGCGGAGCGTGGCCATCAGCTGGAGGTCATCGGAGCCTTCAAGCGGCGCCCGGCCGACATATTCGACCCGGACCCGGGCGACGCCGACGGATTTGAAGTCGAGCAGTTCGGCGGCCTTGTTGGAGACGTCGATGAGGCGGTTGTTGGCATAGGGGCCGCGATCATTGACCCGGACGATCAGGGACTTGCCGTTCGAAAGATTGGTGACGCGCGCGTAACAGGGCATCGGCAGGGTCGGATGGGCTGCGGTCAGCGCCCCCATGTCAAAGACCTCGCCATTGGCAGTCAGCCGGCCATGGAAATCATCGCCGTACCAGGATGCCAGCCCGTCCTGCCGATAGTTGGTGTCCTCCTCGGGGACATAGACCTTGCCGGCAACGGTATAGGGCTTGCCGACCCGGTAGGTGCCGCCGCCCTTCGGGACGGGCTCGCCGAAATCCACGACCCTTGGGCTCGAGGAGACCCCGTATTTCGGGTCGACCTGGCCGGCGAATTTGCCTGACGACGCGCAATTGGCCACGAACAGGCACGCGGCAACGGCCGCAACGCCGCGCGCGACCCGGACCACAGACTCTGGCTGCCGAATCCCCATTGAACCCCAAACTAGCATTCCCCCGACCCCGCCGCCTCTCTCGGGCAGGCACCGGCAGCCGGACGCAGCCCACCCATGCGGCCGGCACGACACGATATCGCAAGGAGAACGCGGCGGAAATGGGGATGGCCGTTTCGTAGTTAACCAATCCTTGTGGAGACGGGTCCGACCGTTCCCGGATTGACACACCTGTTGCAGGAAAACATCTGTCGCGTCCGATCTCGGTTCTGGAGAAGAAATGCTTTTGACTGTGTAGGGGTCCACGTCGTTTGGTTGCGTTGCGCGGGGGTGCAAAGGACCACTGAAATGATCGACGCGGTAACAGCACTGATGGGTTTGATGGGCGCCGGGATCTTCCTGGCTCACGCATTTGAGGGCGTTCGCTCCTGGCACTAGTCCTCCAAAAGAGGGCTGCGCCAACCATGTCTTAATGGTCTTTTCCGAACATAGTGACCGAAGTCGGACAAGCACGGAGACACCAAGATGCTCAATCAAGACCTCGTCTCGGACGGCTTTCTTGCACTGACGGCGGCAGGAATTTTTCTGCTCTGGTCCAGCCTGATCGCCTACGCCTTCGCCTGAGACGGGCATTCGTCTGGTGGTGATCCAGACCTATGCTCGCGTGAGGTGCGCCCCCGGACGGTGAGACCGGCGGCAGATTCCCTCCAAAGCTCGACGCGACATCGCACGAGCGCATTTCTCGCCTTTTGCCATTCCAGTCCCGTTTGCCCGCAGCGCTCACCTCTGGCCATCACCGCATGATGTCCGGCGGAAGCACTGGCGGCGGCACGATGCCGGCCGGGGCGTCGGTTGCGACCGACTTGCGCAGGCGGATTTCGATCCGGCGGCGCTGCTGGACATCATCAGGAGACCCCCCGAGCGCGAGCGTTTCGTCGGTATTGACCAGCTGCGCGCCGGACAACGGGATGATCTTGTAGCCATTGAGCAACGGGCTTTGGCGCAGCACGCTGACCACAGCGACCGCACGCGCCAGCCCCAGTCCGGCATTGTCGGCCGGCGTGAGGCTCGCAACGCTGGCGTTGCTGTTCAGCACCGACGGCAGGTCGCGGTCGAGATTGGAGAGCTGGCGCGTCCCGATCGGGCGCTCGTCGGTGTGGCCCACGACCTCGATGACGTCGACATCGTACTTCCTGATGTAGTCGAGGATCTCGAGCGGCGTCTTGTTCAGAAGCGTGTCATGGAACTCGGTCGACAGTTCCGCGCTTCTCGTCTTGAAGAAATAGCCGTCGGCCTCGCTCATCCGGATGATGGGCGGCCATTGATGGCCGCCACTGCCCGATCCCGCCGCCTGCCCGCGGGCGATCGCATCGAGGATCGCCTGCGTCGAGACCTGTGGCTGCCCCGGCTTTGCCATCGCGCGAGTGATCGCGGCGACCGTGTCCGAATCGCGGATCGCCTTGTCGGCATCGATGCCGTTCGCGCGCAGCGAGGCGACGGTCGCAAGACCCTCCTGAAGCTGCCTGACCGACACGCCGCTCTTCTCGATCTCGTTCACGACGGTGCGGCTGTCGACCAGCTCGCGCCAATATTGATCGATGGCCTGGGGATCCCTGAGGCCCGACAGGTTTTGCAGCTTTTCGCCGATGGCTGCGTCCTGGCGCAGATCGGCGAGCACCTGGCGGGCCTGTGCATTCTCGCGCTGCGCGGCCTGCAGCCCCTGTTCGGCAACGAGCCGCCTGCTCTCCTCCCGCTTCAGGAACGTCGCCATGCCGATCAGCAGGCAGAACACCAGCAGGATCATGATCTCGGCCATGGTCAGGCCGAGCACCAGGCCCTGCCGGTACGACGACCGCTGCTGCAAGATGCGTCCGTCCATGCTGAAACCTCCTACCTTCGCGCTCGCGAGGGTCACCCTACCGCGTCCGCTCCGCGATGCTCATGTCTTCCAGAAGCTGTGTTGCCATCGCCACGGCGGTTTGCGTCTGCTTCAAGGTCGTTTCAATTGTTCGGGCCTGCGCCTCGGTGCTCTTGCCGAACGCATTGACGGCCTGCGTCAGGTTCTGCAGCACCGGCGCGAGTTTGGTATCGACGGCCTGCGCGGAGTCCTGCAGCGACAGCAGCCGCTGCACGAGCGCGTCCATCGCCTTGACGATTCGCGCCGTATTCCGCGTCAGCTCCTCGCCTTCCTGCACCAGCTGTTTTGACACTTCGAGCACGAGAACGGTCCGTTCGTTCAGTGCGGCGAGTGTCGTTTCCGATTGCCTCGACGCCTCGTCAAAAGGCTTTTCGGCGCTGGCGGCAAAACCCTTGATCTCGGCAGCGAGCTGGTCGCGCGCCTTGCCGATGCTGTCCCTCAGCTCATCGAGCGCGTCGCCGATCGACTGCTGGGTCATGCGGCGGAAATAGCCGAACTCCAGGATGGCGCTTTCGAGCTCCCGCCGCACCCGCCGTGAGGCTTCGGCAAGCTCGAGCCGGGCTGTGGCTTCGACCTCGACCGGATCACGCCGCATCTGGTTGAACAGAATGCGCAAGGTGATGCCGGTTATCGTCGAGGCGATGGCGATGCCGAAATTCTGCACGATCTGCTCGGCCGAGCCGGCCGCGGAAAACTGGTAGAGCGAAACCGCAAGGCTCGTCAGCGTGAACAGAAAACCCATGTAATAGAGATTGTCGCCGGCTTGGTCGTCGCGCAGCCGGAACAGCCGCGCGCCGAGCAGCACGCCGTAGCCGATCATGATCAGCACCGGAACCGCTGTCACCGCGAAGGCGCCAAAGTCGTTCAGTTTTGAGACGATGATGTAGCCGCTGCCGAAAACCACGACGGCGAAGAACAGCAGGCCATTGATGAGGCCCGGCGGCAACGCAAATCTCTCGTCGTTCGCGGTCACGCGACTTATGCTCCCTGGAGCCGCTTGGCCCCGCCAAACGTACCCCGGTTATCCTCGATCCACGCCTTCCAGAACTCGATGTGCCTGGGCCCGTCGACCAGCGGCTGGCCGCCCGTCTGCCGGGTCACGTAGCGGATGATGACGGTCGCCCCATGCAGGTCGGTCCGGTATTTCAGATAGGCCGGCGACTGCTTGTAGCGCTGGAACGACAGATCGCCGGCGCGGGAATATTGGCTATAGTCCCTGGTATGTTCAATCATGTCGGAAATGACGTAAAGCGTCTTGCGGACGTTCTGACTGGCCGCGCTCGAAAACTGGTCGATCGCGATGTCCTGGATCGCGGCCATGATCGGCGAGCTCGTCGCCTTGGCGGCGGCGATGCTGTGCTTGACCGCCTCGGCGGCAGGTTTTCGAAAATCCTCGATCCAGCGCAGCCGCGCGATGCGCGGATTGTCGGTCCATTCGCTGAGGCCCGCACCGTCGCCGGGATTGCATTTCGAGAACAAGGAACGGCTGCGTCCGCCGGCGATATCGAGCACGCGGATGTCGAGCCGGTAGAGCGGCGGCAAGGTCGTGATCAGGTCGTCGAGTTCGCCCAGAACCTCGCGCCGCGTGGTCTCGGGAAGATCATCCGAGGTGTCGACCAGGACCACGGTGACGCCCTGCGGCCCGCTCACCGGGCAAAGGCTTTGCGCGTCGAGCACGGGGCGCGCCGGCGCCGACAGATAGAAATAGGCCAGCGCGCCGCCGGATGTGATCGCGAGCAGCAGCAGCAGGATGCCGCCAAAACCCGCCCAGCCGAGGCCGCCGTCCTTGCGCTGTCGCGGGCGCCGCCTAGCCACGTTTCTTCTCCGGCTTCTCCGGCAACAGCTCGTCGATTTCGCGATAGCTGCGCACCGCGCCGTCGAACGCCTCGTGAATCGCCTTGACCTGCTCCTTGAGCAGCTCCTGGGTCTCGGCAATCATTTTTCGCGGATTGTCGCGCGCATCCGTGTTCGGCGACCCCGATGCATAGGCGATGCGTTCCATCGTATACGCCTTGGCAAAATTGTCGGGCGCGGGCGTCGTGCGGACCTTCCGGTTGGCCTCGCGATAAATCTCGAGCAGGACGCGGCCGGCTTGCTCGATCTGATTCTGGTGCTGGGCAAAACGCTGGGCCAGCCGTTCCCTGCCCTGCAGCAGTGCGTCATATTCGCTGCGCCGGACCGAGAGGTCGCGCGCCGCCTCGTTCATGGCCTCCGTGGCGTCCTCGCGAATGTCGCGCAGACGCTCGATCAGCTCGCTGCGCGCGTCGGCGAATTTTCGGGTCGCCTCGACCCAGCGCCGCTCCAGCCCGGCATAGCCGACATAGGGATCCGAAAACAACAGGCCGTCGGCCATCGCGATCAGGGAAAAGATCACGCCGATCGAAAAAAACACCCAGGAATTGATGTCGGTGAGCGCGTAGGGCGCCGTCATCAGCCGATGCAGCACCTCCTGCCCGATCGTGTCGGACAGGCTGACGGCGGGCGGAATTTCACGGAGGTGCGACAGGGTCAGATTGAGCACGACGGCGAAGCCGAGATAGGCAAGGAAGGCGATGATGCCGACCAGCTTGAGAAAATAGTTGCGGTGATTGACGAGCCGCACCAGCACCATCCCGCACAGAAAACTCGCGATGATGTTGAGCGCGGCAAACGTCACCGCCTGGGCGGCGCCGCCGAGCAGGCCGCCGACATTCGCCTTGGCCAGGAAGCTGCCATTGATCACGACCTCGATGACGAACAGGATGGCGAGCACGCCGATCTTCAAAATGATTTTGCCGGGGCTCGACAGGCGCGCCGGCCTGTCGATGCGATGGCGGGCGCGAAACCGCTCGCGCTCGGTCTCCGATTCGTTGAGCCGGCGCCGCAGCACGAACAGCTCGTCCCGGCCGACGGTGGCTTCGGCGCGAAAATCGCCCACCGCCTCGGGCGCCGCCTGCTGGATGGTCGCAAAGCGCTCCTCGAAACTCAGCGCCATGACGCGCTCGTCATAGGTGTGGAGGTGGTCGAGATAGATGCCGTGGCTGTCCTGCTTGTGCTGCTCGATCCGCTCGACGATCTGCTGTTCGACCTCGTCGAGAGTCTTGGCGTCCGAAGCCGGTCGGTCTTGCGAGCCGCGCTCGGCGCCGCGCGCGGCAAGCTGCAGCTCCTCCGCGACGCGGTCGACGTTGAGGTCGAGAAACACCGTGGTCGCCGGCCGGTAATGATGCGTCGGCTGGTTCAGCAAGGCCCTGATACGCGCGATCGGCGACAGGCGGGTTCCAGGCGCACTCATTATGAATGGTCTCAATGCGGTCTCGGTCAGCGGTCGAAGGCCGGTCTGCCTGCCGGCAACCGTACCCAACTCAACCGGCAGATGCCCGCAAATGGCTGGCGTACAAAGCGCTTTTTTCAGCTGTTCACGAAAACTTCAGCCGACGACCGCCTGGCCAGTCATTGAGGCCGTTCATGATGGGATGACGCAGGCGGCTCCGCCAACATATAGCAACGCGCTGCCCGTGGCGTAAGACGCCCGAGTTGCCACGTCAGCGAAATTCCGGAAGTCGGGACGCTCGCACACCGATGATTCGGCCGCCCCGATCATCAACTCGCCGCCTGCACACAAGGCTTCAAAACGGCAGCACTCGCGAACCTGCGGCCTGGAGACCAAAACCCCGGGAGCGATCCCGGGGTTTTGCGTCACGTCGGTCAGCCGCCCCAGTTCGGGAAACGATTGTCATACGGTGACGGCTGGTCGTTGTTCGGGTCCGGCCGGTACACGCGCGGCGACGCATCCGGGGCATAGGCATAGCCCGGCACGGAATCCACGATCACGCCCTGGCTGGAATGGACGGCGACATGGCGCCGGTGGCGATGCGTTGTCGCTGCGTTGGCAGCGGCAGACAGCGAAAGCAGAAGGCCCAAGGCAAGGCCTAAGGAAAGGCCCGAGGCCAGAGTGGTGCGCATGACATAGTCTCCCTTCGTGCGACGGGAGCTCAGGTAAGGACAAGCGCGCGCCGCTCCAACGGCTGCCGGCTTCACGATCGCTCACATCGGCGGGATTGCGGAGATCGAGATCGGCGCGACAGCGTGATTGGCCGGCGCAATCCGTCCGCTCAAGATCGAGGCGGCACACTGATTGATTCGTCGGCAAAGCAGCGATCATGCACGACGCTCGCCATCACAATGATCGCAGTGGTTGTTACGGCACACTCTCGAGAAAAAAGCTGCGTGTTGCGAAGATTCGTCTCGCTGCCTTTTTCTCTTGATAAGTAGAGTGATTCGCCTCGCTCACCATAGCGGTGACGTGGCGTTGCGCGCTATGTGATGTCAGCGTGGGCCAAATCAGGACTCGACGATCGTTCAAGAAATTCGGCGCGACGGCGCGCTTCCAACACGCCGCCGCACCTGACCACAGTAACCGATAGGACCCGGTTCCAATGGCTGAAGACACTACTGCCTCCGTTATTCCGCTTCATCAAGTCCCGCCGCCCAAGAAGAGGGCACGGACGCCGGCCGCGCGCGCCAAACCGTCGAAGCCGCGCAAACGTCGATCGAAGCCAAAGCCCCCTGTACCACCGGAGGTCGAAGCGGACGACTTCGTGGCCGCATCGTCGGACGTGCTGATCCCGCAGGAGTTTTTGACAGGGCAGTCGTCAGCCGACATGCCGGTCGCCTCGCCTCCGGCGGTGACGCGGCACATGACGGAGCGCCCGACCGGCGCGTTGGCCGAGCCCGTCCCGCGGTCGCGGCGTGCCCTGTTCGCGCCGGTCCTGCTGTCGATCGCGGCCCTTGCGCTGGCCGGCGTCGGCATCACCATGAATGGCTGGTTTGCCCGCTCGCTCGGATCGAGCGACATCGCGGGATGGCTGTTTCTCGCGGTCGGTGTTGCCGCCGACGTGGTCGCCCTTGTCATGCCGGCCTGCGCGGCCGGGCTCTGGCACGCCGGACATCGGGCCACGGCGCTGGTCGGCTGGGCGGTGTGGGTGATGACCTTCGTGTTCGCGCTGACAGCAGGGATCGGCTTTGCGAGCACCAACATCAGCGACACCACGCTGGCACGCGCCTCGCGCACGACGCCTGCCGTCGCAGTCGCACAGGCGGCGCTGGGTGACGCGATGGCCGCGCGCGATCGGGAATGCAAGGGCGGCGTCGGAAGATTCTGCCGGGAGCGCGAGGCGGCGGTCGCCGAGCGGCGGCAGGCGGTCGATGTCGCCATGCATACGGTCGAGCAGACCGCCGATCCTCAGACCGACGCCGCGATCCGCGTCGTCGCCTGGGTCAGCCGTGGCGTGCTGCAGCCGACCAGCAACGATTTTGCGATGCTGCGGCTGGTGCTCCTGGCGCTGTTGCCGCAGATCGGGGGCATTTTGCTGCTGGTCGGACGGCGCGCGTGATCTTTTTGCCGGTCTGCAACCAACCATCGACCGCCGATAGCTTCAATAAGGAAGCAATTCGCCGACAAGGATCGATCAAATTCAGCCTGTGATGGCGTCCTCTTCTTAAGGCGACGACGGTATGACCGTGCCATCGGGGGACAAGGGATGCCGCTTGAAAACATTGCGCAGGCTGAAGGGTTCGTCTTCGTCGCGCTGGTGACGCTGACCGTCGTTGCCATCATCGACCTCTTCCTGCCACGCAGCAAGGGATGACACGCAGAACTGGTGCCGGGGCCGCGAGGCGTCCCCCGGCACTGCGCGACTGAGTGCGACCGACGTCACCTTGTCGGACGCGCCATCGGTGCAGAGCGTGACCTGAAAATCGAAACCGCCGATCGGTTTTTGTGGGATAGCCGCGAACGGCTTTTGATTTTCGAATGCGCACACCACATTGCGGTCGCCCGTGCTCGGCTTCGACTTGCCTTTTAATGCCGCGCTAGCCAGCAGCGTTCTTTGACATCCCCCATTTGACATATTGCCAATCGGCCAAAGTGGGCATGGTGATCATCAATCTGCAATTTGCACTATTTGATGATAGCCGAAGTGATTGGGCGTGGCGCCTTGGACTGGGAAAATGGCCAGCAAGAAGGACGACGGTTTTACCAAGCGTGCTTTGATGGTGCTCGTGACTGCAATGGTGGATCAGAACGATCGGGAGGCCGAAATTGTCGTGACCGCATTGGCCAGGGAACATGGCGTTCGCCTTCTGCCTCGCTAATCGAGCGGGAAAGAGGAAATCTCAAAGCCACATTCGTGCGCCTTTTTCCTTACCATGCTGCGAATCGCTCTGGCTCTCAGACGATCGCTTGCACGGCAAGCCGCCTTGCATCTTCCAGTTGTAAATGCGATAATAAGTCTTTGATAAACCTTTGATCAAGGAGCGGTCGAATGGAGATCGCGGTCTTTGCCATTTGGTTTCTTCTCGCCATTTTCATTGCTGGAGCCGCTGACTCGAGAGGACGCAGCGCGTTCGGCTGGTTTCTCATCTCGATGTTTCTTTCTCCCCTGATCGCTGTCTTGCTCCTGCTTGCGTTTCCGAATTTGCGACAGGAGCGTTTGCTCGTCGCGGCAGCGCAGCGTTTCCAACCTCACGAAGCATTTGAGCCAGATGGGGTTTACGGAGGTATCCCGTATCGTGTGGCCGACGACGGTTCAATTGAAGCAATCATGCAAGGCTCGCTCATTCGCTTTCGCGACGTCGATCGCTTCACCGGCGCATTGTAGCGCCGACTTGGATCAAACCTCGTGACGCTCGGCGCACGTCCGCTCCTCGCGCGCTCACTGCCAATGGCCGGAGCCTCACCGGCGCCATTGGCGACCGGCTTGGCCTTGTTGGCAAACCGATCGAGAGACGTCCCTGCCTGGGGACCTCGTCGACAATCGGATCGTGCCTCACGTTGGTGCGGCGTGGAGATCGCGACGATTTCCAAGCGGCTCGGGCATGCCAAGCCGGACAAAACGTTGCGCATCCATGCCCGCTTGTTTAGGAAGGACAACGGCAAGGCGGCATCGGCGATCAATGCGGCGCCGAATCGCCAGGGTGCCGATCGAGTGCCAATTTCGCGGTTTGTTCTATTCAAACCATCCGCTAAGCACTTGAAAATATTGGTTTGGAAGGGTGGCCGAGTGGTTTAAGGCACCGGTCTTGAAAACCGGCGTGCCCGCAAGGGTACCGTGGGTTCGAATCCCACCCCTTCCGCCAGTAGAGTGGTCTCTCTTGTTCGCTACGTTGCGCACGCGCAATGGTGCGCTTTGCTTGATCGAGCGCGCCTGCTCCCTGGTTGATCTCGGCATTGGGCAAATCGCCGACCATGCGCTGGCGCTCGTGTCGGCGTTTGATGGCCGTGACCATGATCTTCGAATCCGGCCCACATGATAGAGCTCGAACTCGCCGATGAGGTCGAACAGTTGAGTGCGCTCCAGATGTCGAGCGTCTGCCGATTAACGTCCCGGGAAGTGCCCGTGGTAGCATTTGCCTCCCTGCGTCCACTGCTTGCCTCTCGATACGGCGACTGTCATTGTTGGATTCTTTGACGCGAGAGCCCGCGGAGTTCTATTCCCTCGTACCGAGAGCATCAACTCTCATGACCCTGGCCTTGATCGTCGCGGCCGTGATCGGCGCCGTTGCGCTGACGGAACGCAGCGTTGAACGTCTTCCGTTTGCGATCGCAGCGCTCTTCGTTAGCGCTGTCCTGTTGCTCATCTTCCTTGCCGATTTCGAGCGAGCGATCCTGTTGTCCGGCATGCTGGCACTGGCAATCGCTGGAGTATCGATCACGAAATTCAATCACAGCGCACTGAAACTGACAGTGTCCGATCTGCCGCTGGTGTTTGCCGGCACAGTCCCATTTCTCGTGGCGCAATACCCGCGCGAGATGTGGCGCGTCCTGATGGCGAGCATCCTGTTGGTCTTCGCTTCGATCGCGGTTGTGCGCTATGCCGCCGGGCCTCCGGTCTCCCTGGAGCTTCGAATTCTTTTATTCAGCGTCGCATCGATTGGCATTGCAGCCGCTTGGGTCGAGCGCGATCCCGTCTCCTTGCGGCGGGCCTTGACGGAGCAACGCTGTTTCTATTCGACCTTCATGGCCTCGCTCGTCGATCCGGTGTCCTGGCAGCAGTTCGGCAGACTGGCTCTGAGCGACATCGCCGATGAATCATTGCCGCTGAAAGCGGCGATGCCGGCGCGCTCCGCCGACTATCCCGACATCATCGTGATCCAGCACGAATCGGTGTTCGACCCGCGCATTTTCGGACTGCCAATCGAGCCAATCGTCGAGGCTTTCCTGTCCCCTGCAAACGGCCTTCATGGGAGCCTCAACGTCGACATTTTTGGTGGTGGTTCGTGGCAATCCGAATTCAGCCTGCTCACAGGCCTGTCGAGCGCAAGCTTCGGCTCGAGTTCCTACTATCTTTTCAAGAGAGGCGCCGGTCGCTTCCACAGCAGCCTTCCCTATTCGCTGGCGTCGCTCGGCTATCGGACGACACTCGCATCGAGCTGTCGCCGCAACTTTCTCAATTACGATGAGTTCTATGGTTCGATCGGCATCAACGAACGGATTTTCATCGACGATTTTGCGCCGCCCTTCGATTTCAGACGTTTCGAGGCGACAAATTCAGATGCATTGTTTCTGGATGCGGTGATCGAGGCCCATGCCAACAGGATAGCTGACGACCCGACGCCTCGATTTCTGTATGTGCTGACCAATTTCAACCATGGTCCACATCATCGGCGGCTCGTGCCGCCCGGACAGTTCGAGCAGGAACGCGCGTTTGCCGCGGCTAGCCTCCCCGATGCCGAATACGCCGAATATTACGCGCGACTTGTCGAGACTGCCTCAACCTGGCAGAAGCTCCGGCTCGAGCTGGCAAGCAGGTTTCCGCGGCGCCCGGTTCTGGTCGTGCACTATGGGGATCACCAACCCGTATTGACGAGACGTATCGACCGCCAGCTCGGCCTCGCCGGGGATGCGCGGCGTGCGTTTCGAACATTTTATGCCATCGAAGCTTTGAATACCCCACCTCCGCACTTCAGGTCCGGGCGGAACGCGGACCTCGATATCGCCTTTCTTGCAACTGTCGCCTTGCAGCAGGCAGGCCTGCCGCTTGATCCGATATTTTCGACCCGCGCCAGCTTGCTCGATGATTGCGGAGAAACCTACTTCGCATCGGTCTCCGAACGGAAACGCCAGTTCCACCGCACACTCGTGGAGCTCGGCATGATAGACTTGCTGCCGAACGCTCAACGTCGCGCCCTGGCGTGACCCCGATGGCGGCCAGCGAGGCATTCGTCTGCGATTCCTGCAACGTCGCCAAGGGTCATCGGAGAGGCGATCGGCGGGCCGAGATCGTTGCATCACTCGTTCACCGCGCCGAGCAGCGGATCATCAGGGGTACGCATGAAAGGTTCTGAGTTCAAGCAGCTGCGCATCGATCTCGGTGAAGCGATCGGCAGAAGCCTGACCACGACCGATATGGCAAAACTGTGCGGCCTGGCGCCCGGCGAGGGTGTCGCAACGATCCTCAAATGGGAGGTCCGCGGTCCGAGCGGTCCGGCGGGCGAGTTGCTGCGGATTTTGGCGATGGCCAGCGACCGCCATCCCATCCTCGAAAGTTTTAACGTGTTCTATCGATTCGACATCGACGAGAAGGACCGGCCGGCGCGCATGACGGAGTTTCGCAAGATGATGCAGCACGAAGTTCTCCGACGTCTGGATTGATCCGGCAGCGATCCCGGGACGGCGAGCCTCACCGCACAAGGACACGTGCTGCGCCGGCGCCCAACGCGCTGAACCGCAATCTTACATAATGCTTTTCCTTGCGCGGATCAGAGAACGAACCCGCTGCCGCCCAGGACGAGAACGATGAAAGGTTCCCTGAAGCCGGCCGCGGCCAGGCGCTGACGCCGCGCCGACTTTGTGGCAGAACGGGAGGCCCGTTCCGCCCTCGCGAGTCCGCCATGCCACCGCCCAAACCGCCCGCGTTCGAAACCCTGAGCCTGCATGCGGGCCAGCATCCCGATCCCTCAACCGGCGCCCGTGCGGTGCCGATCTATCAGACGACCTCCTACGTCTTCCAGGACTCCGATCATGCCGCGGCGCTGTTCAACCTGGAGCGCGCCGGCCACATCTACACGCGCATCTCCAATCCGACCACGTCCGTGCTTGAAGAGCGTCTGGCGGCGCTGGAAGGCGGCGTCGGCGCGATCGCGACCGCCAGCGGCATGGCCGCGATGCATCTCGCCATCGCGACGCTGCTGAGTGCCGGCGATCACATCGTCGCGTCCGCCTCGCTCTATGGCGGCACCATCAATCTGCTCGCGCACACGCTGCCCCGCTTCGGCATCACCACGAGCTTCGTCAAGCCGCGCGACCTTGCCGGTTTTCGCGCGGCTATCACGCCGAGGACGCGGCTCGTGATCGCCGAGACCATCGGCAATCCCGGCCTCGAAGTGCTCGACATCCCCGAGGTCGCGAAGACAGCGCATGACGCCGGCGTGCCGCTCCTGATCGACAACACCTTTGCGACGCCCTATCTGAGCCAGCCGATCGCGCTCGGCGCCGACATCGTCATGCATTCGGCGACCAAGTGGCTCGGCGGCCATGGCATTGCGATCGGCGGCGCCATCGTCGACGGCGGCCGCTTCGACTGGCGCGCATCGGGCAAATTCCCGGTGCTGACCGAGCCCTATGCGGGCTATCACGGCATCGTCTTCGATGAGCAGTTCGGCCCGGCGGCCTTCATCATGCGCGCCCGCACCGAGGGCCTGCGCGATTTCGGCGCCTGCCTGTCGCCGACCAACGCGTTCCAGCTCCTGCAGGGCATCGAGACGCTTCCCGTGCGCATGGAGCGCCACATGCAGAATACGCACCTCGTGCTGGAATTCCTGAAAAGCAACAAGGCGGTCGAGTGGGTGCTGCATCCCGCGCTGGAGGATCATGGGGATCATCAGCTTGCCAAAAAACTGCTGCCGCGCGGCGCCGGCTCGATCGTCTCCTTCGGCATCAAGGGTGGCCGCGCTGCGGGACGCAAATTCATCGAGGCCCTGAAGCTGATCAGCCATCTCGCCAATGTCGGCGACGCCAAGACGCTGGTGATCCATCCCGCCAGCACCACGCATCAGCAGATGGACGCGGCCCAGCTTGCGGCGGCGGGGATCGGCGAAGAGCTGGTGCGGCTCTCGGTCGGCATCGAGGCTGCACAGGACATCACGGACGATCTCGGGCAGGCGCTGCGCGCCTCGCAAAAGGGCTGATCCATGAAACTCATGATCAACGGCCACGAGGCCTTCATTGCGACCGGCGGCCGCGATTTTGATCCCGCGCTGCCTGCCGTCGTGCTGCTGCACGGCGCCGGCTTCGATCATACCGCCTGGGCGCTGCACAGCCGCTGGTTCGCCCATCACGGCTTTGCCGTGCTGGTCCCCGATCTGCCCGGCCACGGCTGGAGCGAAGGCCCGGCGCTGCGCAGCATCGGCGAGATGGCCGACTGGATCATCGCGCTGCTGGGCGCCGCCGGCGCGCCAAAGGCGCATCTGATCGGTCATTCCATGGGATCGCTGATCGCGCTGGATGCCGCCGCGCGTCACTCATCGCGCGTGACCGCGCTGAGCCTGGTTGGAACCGCCGCCACCATGACGGTCGGCCCCGATCTGTTGAAGGCCGCCGAAGCGAATGAAGCGGCCGCCATCGACATGGTCTCGATCTGGGGGCTTGGCTTTCGCGCCGAGCTTGGCGGCAGCCTCGCGCCTGGCCTGTGGATGCACGGCGGCGCACAAACGACGCTGCAGCGCTGCGCTCCGGGCGTGCTGTTTTCCGACCTGTCGGCCTGCAACGCCTACGCCGATGCGCTGTCGGCGGCCGCCAGCGTCAGCGTTCCGACCACGCTCATTCTCGGCGAGCGGGACATGATGACGCCGGCGAAAGCCGGCAAGGCGCTGGCATCAGCCATCCCGCATGCGCGAACGGTCGTGCTGCCCGGCGCCGGTCACATGCTGATGGCCGAGCGGCCCGACGAGTTGCTCGCGGCGCTCGGCGTCACGGCCTAGACTCCGCTCGCGGCTACCAGCCCCACGCCGCGCGGCGCCACAGAGGCCGGTGATACCAGCCATAGTGGCGGCGCCAGTACGGTCGCACGTAGCCATAGGCGGGGGCGGCGGCGTAGCTGTACCCATAGGCCGGGTAGCCATAACCATAGCCGTAGACTGGGTAGCCACCACCATAGCCGTAGGCTGGATAGCCACCGCCGTAGCCGTAGGCCGGATAGCCGGCGCCGTAATAATAGGGATCGTACCCGCCATAGTAGGGGGCCGTAACGGCGGCGCCGATCGCTGCGCCTGCGAGAGCTGCGCCGAGGCCCCAACCGAATCCGCCACCGTGCCAACCGCCATGCCAACCGCCGCCGTGCCAACCCCAGCCGCCAAATCGTGCTTGGATGAGATTACTCTCGGCCGCCTGCGGCTTGGCGGCGACAGACAGCGGGGTGACCGGCGCCGCCATTGCGGGTGCGCCGAGCGTGGCGGCACTGGCCATGAGAAGCGCTGCAACGATTTTGCCTTTGTACATGACTTCCTCTCCCAGTCGCAGAAATGAGATCATGCGTACAACCTGAAGAGTTGGCTTTCGTTGCAATCGGCATCGCTTTAGCGGCGCGACGCGCGAGCGAGCCTCCGGGAACCTCGCACGCGCCGCAGGTCAGCCAAATCGCGCGCGCTTGCGGCTGCGATCCGCGCTCACGAGCGCCTGCGCGGCGCGCTCGGCTTCCCGGACCGAGCCGAAGACGCGGCCCTCGAGACTGTCGAATGCACGTTCGGACGAAAAGAAGCTGAAGCCGCGCCCGTCGCGGGTGACAATCCCGGCGGCGCGATCCTGGATTTCGATGATATAGGCATTGGACATGGCCGTCGTTCGCCGCAAGGGCGGCGCTCCCATCTGATCTCGATGCAGGGCTTTTTTGAGTGAATTGGCGGTGCGCTCGATCAGCAACAGGGGCCGGTGGCCGCAGAGAAACAGCGATGGACGGCGTGCCTGTGCACTTCTGCCGCAATCTGCCTGTTCGCTCTCATCAGCGAAGTCCCCTACGACGCGTGTCCCGCTCAACTATCGAATGAGCGTTTCGTTCCGTCAATGAAATGGGCGTGCAAAGTTTCGGCCGAAACGGGCCGTTCGTTTTGCCTTGCATCGGCGATGAAAAACGAAGTTATCGCGGCAAGTGATGTTGAATGGGGCGCCGATCTTGCCACTGAGGCCCTAGCCAGGGAATCTGCGACGTCGTATCGCATGTAGAACGGACATGTGCCGGTGCTTCGCAGGATTTTCCGATGAAACCCCTCCCAGTCTTTGGCGTGACGCACGAAGCGGACGAGCCGTGGCAACGTGTCACGCCAAAAACCCTGCGTCATGCCTGGCGCACCGGCGCGGAGGTCGCGCTGCTCGATGTCCGTGAGGAAGGCGCCTTTGCACAGGCCCACCCGTTCTTCGCGGCGTCCCTGCCGCTCTCGCAGATCGAGCTGCGCATCTTCGACCTCGTCCCGCGCCTGACGGCGCCGATCGTCGTCTACGACGATGGCGAGGGTTTTGCGACGCGTGCGGCGGCCCGCATTGCGGCGCTCGGTTATGCTGACGTCAAGATCCTTGAGGGCGGGCTTGCCGCCTATGCCCGCGTCGGCGAGGTCTTTCGCGATGTCAACGTCCCGAGCAAGGCGTTCGGCGAGCTGGTCGAGGCGATCCGCCACACGCCTTCGGTCTCCGCCGGCGAAGCCAAGGCGCTGATCGAGAACGAACGCGACCTCGTGGTGCTCGACGCGCGACGCTTCGAGGAATATCGCACGATGAGCATCCCACGAGGCATCAGCGTGCCGGGCGGCGAGCTTGCCCTGCGCGCCCGCAATATCGCGCCATCGGCGGCGACCACCATCATCGTCAACTGCGCCGGGCGGACGCGCAGCATCATCGGCGCCCAGTCGCTGATCAATGCCGGCTTGCCCAACCGGATTTTTGCGCTGCGCAATGGCACGATCGGCTGGACGCTCGCGGGTTTTGCGGTCGAGCGCGGCCGCACGGATCGCTTCCCGCGCAACGACGGCGCCGATCCCATGGCCGTTGCCGACGCCAAGGCCTGGGCCGCGCGCACCGGCGTCGCCCTGCTCGACCGCGAAACATATCGCCGCTTTTGCCAGGAGGCGGAGCAGCGCACGCTGTACCGGCTCGATGTGCGCACGCCGGAGGAATACGAGGCCGGACACGGCGCTGGCTTCGTCTCTGCACCCGGCGGCCAGCTGGTGCAGGCGACCGACGAATGGGTTGCGGTGCGTGGCGCGCGCCTCGTGCTGTTCGACGATGACGGCGTGCGGGCGCGGATGGCCGCATCCTGGCTCCGACAGATGGGTTTTGATGCCGACGTGGTCGGGCCTGACGTGGTCGACCGAGCTGAGACAGGCCAGCGCGCGCCGCGCCGCCCGGTTCTTCCCGACCCCGGAGCGGCGGCCATCGACGCCGCCACCCTGGCGTCCGACCGCGGGGCATGGACCGTCGTCGACCTCGCACGCAGCCCCGCCTATCTCGCGGGCCACATTCCGGGGGCACATTTCGTGCTGGCCTCCCGGTTCGCCGACGACCTGGCGCGGCTGCCGGGAGATGAGCCGATCGTGCTGACGAGCAGGGACGGCGCCGAAGCGCTGCTTGCCCTCTCCGATGCCAAGGCCGCAACGCACCGTGAGATCCGCGTCCTCATCGACGGAACCCGCGCCTGGACCGCCGCCGGCCTTGCACTGGAGGCCGACCGTCATTCGCTGATCTCGGGGGCTGACGATGTCTACAAGCGCCCTTACGAGGGGACGGACAACGCGGCCGCCGCGATGCAGGCCTATATCGACTGGGAGCTGCATCTGGTGGCGCAGCTCGCCAACGACTCCGTTTCGAATTTCCACGTGGTCTAGACGCCGGACCGATCCCGGTCCGTGATTTCCGACGGCATCGCGCGTAAGTTGGGGACAAGGTGGCCGTGATTCGAATGGCCCATTGCGCGCCAGCGCAAGTTGCAGAAGATTTTACCTTTCAAATCACGTGTGGGTGCGGGGGCACGACATGCGTCAGCAAGACCTGGGATTCGACTATGGCCGCTACACGCGCCTGCTGGCGGAAGCGGTCGACGAATCGAAGCGGCTGGCTTTGATAGAGTTGTTGATCGAGGAGCGTGCGATGGACCGCCTGGCGGCCCAGCGTGCTGCCGAGCGCGAAGAAATCACCGCGATGACGGTCGCCAGGGTCGTGAGCGGCTCCCGCCGCTGAACTGCAGCTTCGGCTTGCAGTCGAGAAAAACGGCGGCCGCCGGGATGGGGGCCGCCGCATCGAGTAAGGTTCAGGATGCCTGCGATCAGGGCTTGCGCATGCACAGCCCGATGGCCGGCGAGGACGGGCACTTGGCGCCATCAGCCGCCCCGCCGCCCGGGCAGAACACCGACACGAGCGTCTCATTCGCCTCGCAGCTCAACGCATCGTAGGATTGAACGACGCGGAGATTGGAGGCGCTGTCGCCCTTGTCGCCCTTCTCGCCGCGGTCACCCTGTTCACCCTTGTCGCCCTTCTCTCCCTTGTCGCCTTTATCTCCCTTGTCGCCCTTGTCACCTTTCGCGCCGGCCAACCCCTGCGGTCCCGCCGGCCCCGCTGATCCGGCGGCGCCCTGCGCACCCGCCGGGCCCGGCGGTCCCTGCTCACCTTTCGGACCCGGATCGCGGCTGCACGCCGCCAGTACGATCGAAATCCCCACAACGAGTACTGGAAAAAGTCTCATGGCCTCCCCTCTCCACCAAGTTTCTACGCGAACACGACGCTAAACCAGCGAGCGCCGCGCCGTCACCTGCTATCGTTTGCTGCGCATGCGCGCTCGCGGCAGCGGCCGTTGCGCTCCCCTGAGGAGCGACAGCGGGCGGACATCTTTTTTCTGACCCGACGAAGGATTCCCTGCACGCATTGCGTGTCCCGGCTGCGCAATTTCAGCCAAGCGCAACCACTGATGGTCGCCTCACCCGCTGAACGTCATCACCGGCAGAATGCGCGCGGGATCGATGCGCCTACCATAATACCGTCTCACTACATGCGCGTCGCAAGCGCTCGTCAATCTCTTGGGCCTAAAGCTTTTGGGCCGCTGGGGGCGGAGCAAGGGAGTGGTTACCCATGACTACGATTTCACTCGTTTCGGCCTACCCGACGGTCACGACCGGCGATCGATCGCTCTCGGCGATCACGCTGTTTTGCTGCTGCGGCCTGATCATTTCGTTCGGCTTGCTGACATACGGCGTCAATCTCGCACCTGACTGGGTCTGACGAGGCATCGGCTTGTGCGAACTTATCCAAGGCCGGCCCGCTCAACCCTGAGCGGCCGGCTTTTTCGTTCCGGTCATCGTGTCTCATCCCCGTCCGCCACGGAAGATGTGTAAGGTGCGCGAGCGAGGGATGACGCGGGTGTTTTCCCCGCCAATCGACCCCGGAGCAAATCAGTGCGTCCCTTCCTTCGCCGTGCTGTCGCCACGGCGCTGTCGGCCTTCAGTTCGTTCGCGCTGCCTCTAGCCCTACTTTCAGTCCCGACAGCTCCCGCCTCGGCCCAAAGCCCGGCCGCGCGGCTCGTCGCAAAGCCGGTGTCCCTGCCGGAAATGGCGCTCGGTTCACCCGATGCACCGATCACCATCGTCGAATATTCGTCGATGACCTGCTCGCATTGCGCCGCGTTCGCGGAGAACGTGTTCCCGATGCTGCAGACCCGATATATCGACACCGGAAGAGTCCGCTTCGTGTCCCGCGAGTTTCCGCTGGAGATCAAGGCCGCCGGCGCGGCGATGCTGGCGCGTTGCGCCGCAGGCGGCGATGCAGCGCGCTATTTCGCGGTGCTCACCATGCTGTTCAGGGAACAGGATGACCTGATCGAGCACACCACCGAGACCTTGAAGGAGGTCGGCGGCCGTTTCGGCATGAGCGGCGACGCGGTGGAGGCCTGCATGAAGGACCAGAACCTGCTCGACAAGCTGAAGGCCGACCAGAAGTTCGCCTATGACCGGCTGAAGGTCGATGCGACGCCGACATTCTTCATCAATGGAACGCGGGTGAAGGGCGCAATGTCATTCGAGGAACTCGAGGCAAGACTGGCAAGGCTCAGGAAGCGCTGAGCCGCGCCACGGCACGACGCAGCTGCAGCGCTGCAGCGCGATGCGAGGCATTTGTTGCTGCCGTGCTCTTGCCGCAGGTCACCGAAGGAGTAGCTTTCGCGGGCCACGACAAGCGCAAGGCGCAACGCTCGCCGGACAACAAGGATAATCAATGAACATGCGCCGAATGGGGAAACCGCCATGTTCGAGGAGCTCGACCGCCGCACCAGCCTGACCCGCAACCAGATCAAGATCCTGACCGCCGCGATCGTCGGCGATGCGCTCGAGTTCTTCGACTATTTTCTGATCGGCTTTGTGCTCGCCTTCCTGATCGGCCCGTGGAAGCTGACGTTTGGCCAGTCTGCCACCGTGTTGATGAGTTCCGGGATCGGCGCGATCATCGGCGCCTATGCCTGGGGCTGGCTTGCCGATCGCATCGGCCGCCGCCCGGTCTTCATCGGCACCGTGCTCAACTTCTCGATCGCGACCGGGCTGCTCTATTTCACGCCGGACAATGGCTGGATCTATCTCACCGTGCTGCGCTTCTTCGTCGGCACCGGGGTCGGCGGGCTCTATTGTGTCGATCTGCCGCTGGTGCAGGAGTTCGTGCCGTCGTCGCGGCGCGGCTGGGTCGGCGGTCTCGTCACCTGCGTCATTCCGCTCGGTGTCGGCATCGGCGCGGTGCTCGGCGCATTCATGGGAACGGATCAGTGGCGGCTGCTGTTTGCGATCGGCGTACTGCCGGCGCTGGTCGTGCTGCTGGTCCGGTTGTGGGTGCCGGAGAGCCCGCGCTGGCTGTGCCGCCAGGGCCGCTACGAGGATGCGCGAAAATCGCTGGCCTGGGCGCTCCAGGTCGAGCCGGCGTCATTGCCGTTGCCGACGGCGGCCGATGCCGGTCCCGTCGTGGTCAGCAACTGGCTCGATCTGTTCAAATATCCGCGCAGCCTGATCGTGTCGTGGCTCGGCAATGCCGGCGCGCAGACCGGCGTCTATGGCATCACGCTGTGGGCGCCTGCGCTATTCGTCCTGCTCTTGAAGGTGACGCCGCAGCAGGCTTCCCAGATGATGATCCTGCTCACCGTGTTCGGCTTCATCGGCCGCCTGTCATTCTCGTATCTCTCCGAATATATCGGCCGGCGCAATGCCGGTGGCCTGCTCGGCCTTGGCGCCGGCATCCTCGTGATCGTCGCAGGCTATAATTATGACACGACGCTGCTGGGCGTCTCGGCGTTCTGGCTGATCCTGGCGGTGGCATTCTTCTTCGCCGATGGCGGCTTTGCCATTGTCGGCCCCTACGCGGCGGAGATCTGGCCGTCGCACCTGCGCACCTCGGGCATGGGATCGGCCTATGGTTTTGGCGGCATCGGCAAGATCCTGGGGCCGGTCGGGCTCGCGCTGATCGTCGGCTCCAACAATTATCTGAAGCCGGATGTGCCGCTGCCGCAGATTCCGCTGGCCTTCCTCTATCTCGGCTGCTGGTTCTTGATGGCAGGTGCGGTCTACTACTTCCTCGGCATCGAGACCAAGGGCAAGTCGATCGAGGAAATCGACCGCGAATTGAACGCCGCATCGGGCTTTGCAGCGGTGCGGGTCAGGCAGGCCTGAGATCAGCAACGCAAACGATTGCACGCGTAACGTATCCTTGCGTGCGCAGCGATCAGCGTCGTCGCTGCGCATGAGGCCGCCGGCCGAAATCCGCGACCGCCGCGCTAAGGTTGCAAGAGCGCTTCGCGACAAGGCCCCGACTCGGCCATCACCATGGCCGGAATCGGCCAGCCTTTTTTCAACATTGTGTGGCGACCTAGGAAGCCGCGCCGCTGCGGCAGGATAGCCGGGTGCCGCGCCTTCCCACCTACCCCAGGGCACGCGTGCCCGGCTATTCGTGGGGGCGACAACCGGGCTGACATTGCACGCCACGACGCCGGGCAGACCGCGAAAGAGTCGTGCGTCCAACAGTCGCGGCAAAACTCTCAGCGCCGCCAAACAGCCGCGGTGCCGCTGGCCGTTCGCGGCGAAATCGGGGCCATGAGCCAGATTCTAATCCAGCCCGCGCTCGTGGCTGAGGCGCACCATCTCCTCGATGAAGATCTCCTTCTGCTTGTCGTCGAGGCTGGCAAACAGCGGCTCGGCCGCGTCGGCGACGTTGCGCTGGTCGGCGGCACGATCGATCAGGAACTGCGCCTCGTTGCGCATCTGCTCGATGATGTCGTCGGGTGGGTCGCGCTTGGCGCGGGCGGTGCGCAGGTTGAGGCGCTCGGCGCCGTTATGCCCGAGATAGTGCATTGCACTGGAGAAGCCGGACCAGTTCTTTTCCTGGTCGGGCGTCAGGTTCAGCTCCTTCTTGATGCGTTCGATATAGGCGTCGCTGTTGGTGACGATCTGGTCCGCGGTCACTTGCGGCGCACCGTCCTGGGTCAGGACCTGAACCTGCTTGGCCGACTTACCGGCGTCCTTTGCGTTGTCCTTGGCGACCTTTGTGCCCTTGGTCGCGGCAGAACCGGCCTTGGTATCCCTTGCAGTGTCCTTGGCGTTGTCCTTGGCCGCAGGCGCCGCCTGTCCGCCGGGCCCGCTGAACACGCCGGTGACGGCGCCGACCACGCCGCCGATCGCGCCGCCCAGAACGCCGCCAACCGGCCCCGCTGCCCGGTTGCCCTCCCGGGCACCCTGCTCGACGCCCTTGATCAGCCCCTGTGCGTCGACCAGTCGCGGCGCGTTGAACACAAACAGGGCGGACACCCCGACCACGACACACAGCTTCCAGCGTGCGCGCAGTTTTGATGTCGGTATCGGCATGGCCTGGGTCTCCTTGAACAGCCTTTTGATAGGGTTGCTGAAGACGCTCGTCATCATCAGTCGATTCCCGATTTTAGCGTTTCCGGCGCGACGTCGCTACCGTGCCGGACCTGCTGTTCACGTCGGAAACGCGCGCGCGAAACGTCGCCTCGCAAGTCGGCTCACCCCGTCGTGTGCGGCGCAATATCGTGGTCTCGCCGCCGAGACGCCGATCATGTGTGCGCGACATTAGTTCTAGAGCAGCGACATCCTGATTTCTCGACAGACGCCATCAATTCTGCTCTGATCTCGGCTAACGAAATCTCCACGGGCCGGCACAAGACCCGCAAGACAATCAACGACAACGAGATTTTTCGACATATCCGATTGGCTCACCAGGGAGGGTTACGCCATGATCCGGAGAAAGCTGTCCAGGAGACAGTTCGTAGCAGCCACCGCCATGTCCTCGGCGGCGCTGGTCACCGCCCCCTATGTCCGCTCCGCCCACGCCGCCGGCAGCCTCTCGATCGGCTTCTGGGATCACTGGGTTCCCGGCGCCAACGACGCCTCCACGGCGCTGGTCAAGGAATGGGCCGACAAGGAGAAGGTCGACGTCTCGATCGACTACATCACGAGCAACGGCAGAAAGAACGAGATCACGATCGCGGCCGAAGCGCAGGCGAAATCCGGCCACGACATCCTGGCGATGCCGACCTGGTGGCCGCATGCGCAGACCGAACTGCTCGAACCGATGAACGATGTGATGAAGCAGTTGATCGCGCAGAACGGCGACGTCAACGGCACGGTGAAATATCTCGGTCAGCTCGATGGAAAGTGGCACGCTGTTCCGGTCTGTCTCGGCAGCCAGATCAAGGGACCGTGCTCCCGCATCGACCTGATGAAGAAATACGCCAACATCGACGTCCAGGAGATGTACCCGGCAGGCTCACCGCCGAAAGCGGACAACTGGACGCTGGAGACGTTCCTCAAAGCGGCGGAAGCCTGCCAGAAGGGTGGATTCCCCTTCGGAATCGGCCTCGGCGAAACCAGCGACAGCGTCGATACGGCCGGGGCGATCTTCCAGTCGTTCGGCGTCGAACTGGTCGATGCCAAGGGCAACCTCACCATCAAGACCGACGCGGCGCGCCAGGCACTCGAGTACTACAAGAAGCTGATCTCATTCCTGCCCCCCGACGTCCCCTCGTGGGACGACGCCAGCAACAACAAGTGGCTGATCGCCGGCAAGGGCGCGATGATCATGAATCCGCCGAGCGCCTGGGCGGTTGCCAAGCGCGACGCGCCGGAAGTCGCCGCACAGTGCTGGACCCACGGCTTCCCGTCCGGGCCGAAAGGCCGCTTTGCGCCGTTCCTGCCCTACTTCCTTGCCGTATGGAACTTCTCCAAGAACAAGGAAGCTGCCAAGAGCCTCATCCTGCATCTGTCGCAGCCTTCGTCGATCGAAAAACTCGTCGCGGCCAGCGGCGGCTACGACCTGCCGGCCTACGAGAAGCTGACCACCCTGAAGACCTGGGCCGAGGCCGAGCCGCCGAAGGGCACGCTCTACCACTATCCCAATCCCTACAACCACCAGACCCTGTCGATCGCCGCCTCGCCGGCGCCGCCAAAGATCGCCCAGCAGATCTACGTCCAGGCCACACTGACCAAGATGGCCCTGCGCTATGCGCGCGGGGAAAAGATGGAGGACACGCTCGCCTGGGCGGAAGGCGAGTGCGAAGGTTTCATGCGAACCTGAAGCCCCTGCGATGCGCCGCCCAAAACGCGGCGCATCGGCCTTTCGCGTCCGTATTCGCAGCGAAGCCAGGCTGTCATGGCTTCACGGCGAATGACCTGTCAGGGAACCCCACGCCATGGCCGATGTCGTCATCCAACCGACCAGCGTCAGAGCTGTCCGAGGCGAGCGCAAGCGCGCCAGCCTGAGCAACGCGCTGCGGCGCAAGTCGACCGTCGGTTTCCTGATGACGCTGCCGCTGATCCTCCTGATCGCGCTTCTGGTGGTCTATCCGGCTGGTTATTCGATCCATCTGGCGACGCTCAACAAGGCGATGACCAAGTTCATCGGCTTCGGCAATTTCCTGTTCCTGTTCAAGCGTCCAACGTTCTGGATGGTGGTGGAGCAATCCTGCCTGTTCGCCATCACCGCCGTGATCTTCAAGGCGCTGATCGGCTTCATCGTCGCGCATTTCGCCCACAACATCCCTTCGAAGAAGCAGCGCAAATGGCGCGGCATGCTGCTGGTACCCTGGGTGATCCCGCCAGCGATGAGCACGCTCGCCTGGCTGTGGCTGTTCGATCCCTCCTACAGTGCGTTCAACTATACGCTTGGCATGTTCGGCATCGGACCGATCTCCTGGCTCGGCGAAACCGGCTGGGCGCGCTTTTCCGTGATTCTCGTCAACGTCTGGTACGGCGCGCCGTTCTTCATGATCATGTATCTGGCGTCGCTGAAATCGGTGCCGGAGCAGCTTTATGAGGCCGCGGCGATCGACGGCGCCAACTGGTGGCAGCGCATCTGGTATGTGACGTTGCCGATGATGCGCAACATCATCGCCATCACGACGCTGTTCTCGCTGATCGTGACGTTTGCCAATTTCGACATCACGCGCATCCTCACCGCCGGCGGTCCGCTCGATACCACTCATCTGTTCGCGACCTGGTCGTTCCGGCTGGGCATCGAGGGCGGCGACATTCCGCTCGGCGCCAGCGTCTCGCTGTTCATGGCGCCGATCCTGGCCATCGCGGCGGTCTTCATCCTGCGCGACATCAACAAACGCGGAAACGAAGCCTGATGAGCACGCTCGCAATCGACAAGGCCGGACCTCGCCGCAACGTCAAATATGGCAGCATGAAGAACGACCGCGTCTGGGCGCTGCGCTGGTCGTATTTCTTCCTGACCTTGTTCGCCATCTTCGCGCTGGTGCCGCCGATCTACATGATCATCACCTCGCTGAAGAGCAGCGCGGAGATTTCGGCCGCGACCAATCCGTGGTGGGTCTTTCACCCGACGTTGTCGAATTACGTCGAACTGCTCACCTCCAACCAGTTCCTGCGCTTCTTCTGGAATTCCGCGATGGTTTCGGTGTTCGTCGTGACCATCACGATGCTGATCAGCGTGCCGGCGGCGTTCGCCTTGTCGCGGATGAAGTTCTGGGGCTCGGCGACGCTCGCGACCGGCGTGTTTTTGACCTATCTGATCCCGGACAGCCTGCTGTTCCTGCCCCTGTTCAAGATGTTCGCGCGCATCGCCGAGTGGACCGGGATCTCGCTGATCAATCACTGGTATGTGCTGCTGTTCCTGTATCCGACGCTGACGGTGCCGTTCTGCACCTGGATCATGATCGGCTATTTCGCCTCGATCCCGAAGGAGCTGGATGAAGCGGCCATCATCGACGGCGCGTCGTGGTTCCAGACCCTGACCCGCATCTTCATCCCCGTGGCGCTGCCCGGCCTGATCGCGGCCACCATTTTTGCCTTTACGGTCTCCTGGGCGCAGTTCCTCTATCCGCTGGTGTTCACGACCTCGACCGACCAGCTCGTCATGCCGGTCGGCATCATCACCTCCCTGATCAAGGGCGACGTCTTCAACTGGGGCCAGATCATGACCGGCGCACTGCTCGGCGCCGCCCCACCGCTCCTCATCTATGCATTCCTAATGGACTACTACATTGCCGGCCTGACCGCCGGTGCGACGAAGGGCTAAGACTCATGGCGGAAGTCAATCTGCGTAAGGTGGTGAAGCGTTACGACGATGTCGAGGCGGTGCGCGGCATCGATCTCGATATCGCCGACCATGAGTTCGTCGTGCTGGTCGGCCCGTCCGGCTGCGGCAAGTCGACCACGCTCAGAATGATCGCGGGGCTCGAGGACATCACCGACGGCGACATCATGATCGGCGGCGACGTCGTCAACGATGTGCCGCCGAAGGATCGCGACATCGCCATGGTGTTCCAGAACTACGCGCTCTACCCGCATATGACGGTCGCCGAGAACATGTCGTTCGGGCTGCGGCTGAAACACTACCCGAAGGCCGAGATCAAGAGCCGCGTCACGGAAGCCGCCCGCATGCTCGACATCACCGACCTGATCGACCGCAAGCCAAAGCAGCTGTCCGGCGGCCAGCGCCAGCGCGTGGCGATGGGCCGCGCGATCGTGCGAAATCCAAAGGTGTTCCTGTTCGACGAACCGCTCTCCAATCTCGACGCAAAACTGCGGGTGCAGATGCGGATCGAGATCAAGAAGGTGCACCAGAAGGTTCGCACCACGACGGTCTATGTGACCCACGACCAGGTCGAGGCGATGACGCTCGCCGACCGCGTGGTCGTCATGAACAAGGGTCGCATCGAGCAGATCGGCACGCCGAACGAGCTCTATCACAAGCCGGCGACGCGCTTCGTTGCAGGCTTCATCGGTTCGCCCGCGATGAATTTCATCCCGTGCCGGCTCGAGGAGACGTCCGGCCATCTCAACATCCGCCTGACCGACCGCCTGTCGTTTCCGCTGCCGCCGGCGCGCGCCGCGCGCTATCGGAATGTACCGCGCGAGGACAAACTGTTGATCGGGATCCGGCCCGAGCACCTGACAGAACCTCGCGCGCCCGAGCCGGGCATCGAGACGTTCGACTCCGTGCTCGACGTCACCGAGCCGATGGGAATGGAGACGCTGGTCTATTTCACGCTCGAGGGATCGCAGATCTGTGGCCGGGTCAGTCCGGGGGCCGGCGCGAGCGACGGCGCACCGATGAGATTGGCGGTGGACCTCAATAATATGCACCTGCTAAACGAGGGGACCGGCGTCGTCCTATGACGGCGAAGAGAACCTCAAGGGCAGGAAATGACGACCAACAGGAAGAAGATCTTTGTCACGCAGACGATGTCGCCCAGGGCGCGGGCTCTTCTGACCGAGCGGGACGATATCGAACTCGTCGAGTTTCCCAACTTGA
>Ga0335071_10000318_pt1 | contig 54787 bp, 44 predicted proteins | sample Lox_Sample_15_FD_206724 | JGI IMG/M metagenome (GOLD analysis project Ga0335071, IMG submission 206724) | Soil microbial communities from Loxahatchee National Wildlife Refuge, Florida, United States - Lox_Sample_1.5 | ecosystem: Environmental > Terrestrial > Soil > Wetlands | place: USA... | reverse complement strand
CGCACTTCGGATCGCCCGGCTTTCCATTCTTGGTGCCGGTGATTATCATTATCGGCAAATCATGGATGCTGTGCGATCATGGCCGCGGCTGGCGTCCCAAGGCTGGCTGGGATTGCTCCTGCTGACGGTGTGCTGGCCGCTGAACTGGACCTTGCCGGGCCTGCGGACGGCTTACCTCTTTTTCCCCCTCTGGCTGGGCTACATCCTGGTCGTGGACGCCTTGGTCAAAGGGCGCGCCGGGACGTCGCTGTGGACGCGTTCGCGCCGGGGCTTCGCCCTGCTCTTTGTTCTGTCCGTGCCGGCCTGGTGGCTGTTTGAAATCATCAACTGGCGGACCGGCAACTGGGAATACCTCGGGGCCGGGAACTTCACCCCGCTCGAATATTATGCCCTCTGCACGCTGTCGTTTTCCACCGTCATGCCCGCTGTGTTTGAGACCGCCGAACTGGTCCGGTCTTTCCGTTGGGTGCAGTCGCTTCCGCGGGGGGCACAGATTCCTGATACGCCCCGGGTCAACCGGGGATTGCTGTTCACCGGGTTGGTCATGCTCGCGTTCACGCTGCTCTGGCCCCAATGGTTTTATCCACTGGTCTGGATTTCGCTGGTGTTCATCTGCGAGCCGACCAACCGCCGGCTGGGGCGCCGGCATTTTCTGGAATGGCTGCAACACGGTGACTGGCGGCCCGTGATTTCGCTTTCGCTCGGCGCGCTGATTTGCGGGTTTTTCTGGGAGATGTGGAATTACTGGTCGTGGCCGCGCTGGATTTATCACACGCCGGGCGCGCAGTTTCTGCATGTTTTCGAAATGCCGTTGCTGGGCTACGGCGGTTACCTCCCGTTCGCGCTGGAATTGTTTGCCTTGAAGAACCTGCTCTGGTCCCGCGGGCCGGAACTGCGAATCTAGCCGCGCCCGTGTCCCTTCGGCGCGAGTCGCATCATGGCGACGGCAGGGTTGGGAGGGGAAAGAGGCAAAAGACGGCCTTCACCAGAAAAACCACCAGCGGGAAGGTCAATAGGCCAATCAACGCCAGGTAACTGGTCCAATGCCGGCCTCTGGGCGGTGCCGGCCTGGGAAAGTCAGGCGTGACCCCGGCGGCCAGCATACGGTCGTATAAATCCGGATGGATTTTGTTGGCGCGGCGGGGCATCACCGCGGGCATTTGGCCGGTTTGGTAAAGGCGCTCCAGCGCCCGGGCATAAACCGCCGGCTCGGATACCGTGCTTTCCACGGCAATCTGGTCGGCGCGTTTTTCCATGCGCCGTCCCAGCCGAATGCCAATCAGGAACAACAGCAACACCAGGATCAACAGGCCCAGGAGAATCCGGCCTCCGCTGTCTCCCATGGCCAGCAGGGGTTGGCTGAAGACGAGCGGAAAGCACGCCAGCGCGACCAGCAGGCGGAGAAAAATCACCCGGCGCGGCTCATTGAGATGCCCCAGTTCATGAGCGCAAATCGCCTTGATTTCATCGTCCGGATGGGTGGCGAGCAGCTTGTCGGTGAAGATCAACTGGCGGGTCAGCGGCAAGGCCACGGCGTTGCTGAGGTGGGTGGACAAGACCCAGGTCGCGCGGACGGGAACCCCCATTTTCTGCGACATTTCCCGGACGAGCGCCTGCAATGGTGGCGGGGCCGGCTTGAGCACGCGCAACCACCCCAGCAGGCGGACGCCCAGGCCAAACAGGAAGGCCAGCCATGTCAACAGGACCCCGCCGGCAATGGCCCAGGTCAACGGTCCAAAATGATCCGGCATTCCCACCACGCCGAAGAACAGCACCGTCCAGAAGGCAAAGAACAACAGCAGACTTGCACTCACCAGGTGCAGCCAGGATTTAAACCGGAGTTCGGGATGAAGCTCGCGGCTCATCGGATAGCTGCCGAGTAATGCGCCGACAAGAGCGGGACCGGCCACCAATAGAAAGTTGCTCTCCGGGATGAGAATCATCGCCGCCGCCGCAAAGTTGGCAGCAATGAGCCAGAGATTCAGGCGGGCGGATTTGCGGGCCGGCCAAAGCCACCGGGCGCGTTCGGTCCAATGCTGACCGGCGCTGCGGCGCCAGGGGATGAGCGCCAGACAGTTCAAGCCCCACGCCAACCAGAACGCGGCACAAAAACTCCCAACCATCAGGAGCAGAATCATTTCCCACGGCATAACAGCGCGTCCGGCCAAAGTCCAGCACCTGGACCACCCTGCCGGTTGCATTTTTTTGTCGTCGAGTCCGCCGCCAGGCCGTAGCATGAACGGATTACTCCGATATGTTCTCGAATGCGGACAAAAGGGCCGAGCAAGCCCGGGAGCTGTGTGAAAAAGGAATGTGGTCCCAACTGATCGACTTCGCCCAGAAATGGCGCGAGCAGGATCCATCCGATCACCGCGCGCTTTTCTACATCGGTCTGGGTTTATGCGGCTTGGGACAATTCGCGCAAGCCGAAGCGGCTTACCGCCATGCGCTCACCATCAACCCGACCGATGCCCGGGTGTGGAACAACCTGGCGGGGCTGCTTTACGAGAAATTGCAGCGACCGGCCGAAGGCGTCCGTTGTCTGGAACGGGCTCTGAAGATCAATCCCGACCACAAACAGAGCTGGTCGAACCTGGCCACCATGGCCGGCCGGCTGGGCCGGCATCAGCAGGCGCTGGCCTGCGCCAATCGCGCCCTGGCGCTGGATCCCAAGCTGGTGGAGGCCCATTTGCACAAGGCCATGGCGGCCAAAGCCCTCGGGAAAATGGACGTCGTCCGGGAAGTTTGCCAGGCCTTGGCTTCGCTCGATCCGGAACACTTCCGGCGCACCCGCTGAATCGGCTTTTTGTGGCCACGAACAGTTTGCGTCCCAAACCGACTCGCGTTTAACCCTCGCTCCCGTGAACCGCGCGTTTGCCCTGGCCACCAACCTGTTCCCGGTCTGGGTGTTGGTCGGCGGGACGCTGGCGCTGTTCCAACCCCGCTCGTTCACTTGGTTCAGCGGCGAAGACATCACGTGGGGGCTCGCCATCATCATGCTCGGCATGGGCCTCACGCTGAGCGTGGACGATTTCAAGGCGGTGTTGAAGATGCCGCGCGCGGTCGGCATCGGGTTTGTCGCGCATTATGCCATCATGCCGTTCCTCGGCTGGAGCATTGCCCATCTGTTTCGGCTGGAAACGCCCTTCGCCGTTGGATTGATCCTGGTGTCGTGTTGCCCATGCGGCACAGCCTCGAATGTCGTCAATTACATTGCCCGCTCGAACGTGGCGCTCTCCGTGCTGATGACCCTGTGCTCGACGCTGGGGGCCATCGTGATGACCCCGTTGCTGACCAAATGGCTCGCGGGCGAATACGTGCCGGTGGATGCCCAGGGCCTGTTCCTGAGCACGGTGAAGATCGTGCTGGCGCCGGTGATCGGGGGCGTGATGCTCAACCGTTTTGCGCCGCGGTTTGTAAAACTCGTTCTGCCGGTGTCCCCGTTGATTTCGGTGCTCACCATCACGTTGATCTGCGCCAGCATCATCGGCACCAGCGCGGATGACCTGAAACGGTCCGGAGGCGTGTTGATTCTGGCGGTCCTGCTGCTGCACGCCGGCGGTTTCGTTCTCGGCTACCTGTTCAGCCGGCTGCTCCGTTGCGATGAGCTGACCAGCCGCACCATTTCGGTGGAAGTCGGCATGCAAAATTCCGGTCTGGGCGCCGCGCTGGCAAAAAAACACTTTGCGACCATGCCGCAGACCGCGCTGCCCTGCGCGATTTCGGCAACAGTCCACTCGGTGATTGGCAGCCTGCTGGCCGGCCTGTGGCGGTTGCGGCCGGTGCGCAAATAATCGGAGCGGGCGGGGAGCGGTCAGGGCGCGCGCAGCCGCCGTTTTGTAGTTGAAAAGCCGGCCGGCTGCTGAATATTGGGTACATCCGTAAATGGAACGGAACTCAGAAGAACGGGCCAGGCGGGCGGAGGCGCTGTGCGCGGCGGGGTTGTGGCCGGAAGTACTGGCTTTTGCCCAAGACTGGCAGGAGGAGGATCGCCGCGATCACCGGGCATATTATTATATTGGCTTGGGCTTGCGGGGCATGGGCCAGCCGGCCCAGGCGGAGACGGCGTTCCGCCGCGCGCTGACGATGGACCCGACGGATTTTGACATCTGGCGACAGCTCGCCGCGCTCCTAAGCAAAAACCTGCGGCGCCCCGCCGACGGCATGCGCGCCCTGAAGCAGGCCCTGAAAATCAATCCTCAGCACAAGCTCGGCTGGCTGCAGCTGGCCACCCTCGCCGCCGACGCGGGCAACCATCTCCAGGCCCTCGAATGCGCCGAACAGGCCATCGCGCTGGACCCCAAATTGGTGGAGGCTTACCTGCGCAAAGCCGCGGCGGCCCGGGCCCTCGGGAGATCGAAATTGGTCAAGGACGTGTGCCGCCAGTTGGCGGGGATCGAACCGGAGTACTTTCGCCGCGCGTCCTGAACCGGCCGGCTTGTTTAGCAACCGTTCATCCGCTAATTTCCTCCCGTGATCTACGACGCGTCATTGGACGAGCTGCGGCAGAAAGTCTGGGACGGCCAGCGCATCAACGCCGCCGAAGCCCGCCGGCTCTATTCCCTGCCGTTGGAGGAACTCGGCGCGCTTGCCGACCGCCGCCGGCAACTGGCCAAGGCGAAGGATTTTAACGGCCGCGGCAATGACATCGTCACGTACATCGTCGATCGCAACGTCAATTACACCAACATCTGCAACGTCTATTGCAAGTTCTGCGCGTTCTACCGGGTGGAAAGGGACGCCGACGCCTACGTTGTCACACTCGACGAGATGGACAAAAAAATCGAGGAAACCGTCGCGCTGGGCGGAACGCAGATTTTGATGCAGGGCGGGCATCATCCCAAGCTGACCAAACAGTGGTACCTCGATTTGCTCTCGCACATCAAAGCGAAATGGCCGCAGGTCAACATCCACGGCTTCAGCCCCAGCGAGTTCGTCCACTTCCGCGCAGTGTTCAATGAGCCGCTGGACAAAATCATCGGCGATTTCAAGGCGGCCGGTCTGGGTTCGATTCCCGGCGGCGGCGGGGAAATCCTGGTGGACCGGGTGCGCCAGCGCATCTCCCCGCTCAAAGCCATGAGCGACGACTGGCTGGAGGTCATGGACGTGGCGCACCGGCTGGGATTGAATTCCAGCGCCACCATGATGTTCGGCCACGTCGAGAGCGTTGAGGACCGTATCGAACATCTGGAGCGGCTCCGCGCCCAGCAGGACAAGTCAAAGGGATTTACCGCGTTCATCTGCTGGACGTTCCAGGCCGAGCACACCCACCTGAAGGCGCCGACCGTCGGCTCCCACGAATATTTGCGGACGCAGGCCCTGGGCCGGATTTACCTCGATAATTTTACAAACGTCCAAAGCTCATGGGTCACCCAGGGCCAGGAAATCGGCCAGGTGGCGCTGAAGTTCGGCGCGAACGATCTCGGCAGCATCATGATCGAGGAAAACGTCGTCAGCCAGGCCGGCACCACGTTCCGCATGACCGTCGCCGACATGCAACGGCTCATCCGCGAGCTCGGTTACGAGCCCCATCAGCGCGACAACTGGTATCGGCTGGTGAACCACGCGAAGTCCTAAATTAACGAGTTTGGGCGGGAAAGGCCGGTTTCATTTTGAAGGGTTTTTTACAGGTCTTTTACATCGGCATGACAACTGTCCGCCGGCGACGGTGTTAATTAAATGAAAACGCAGAACTCCATGAAAAAAATCATCTCGATTACCAGTTTGACGTGTCTGATGGGATCGGCTGCCTTTGCCCAGCCGGCCCTGACCATCTACAACCAGGATTTCGCCGTCGTGCGCGACAGCGTGCCGCTCGACCTCAAATCCGGCGTCAATTCCGTGCGTTATGCCGACGCCACCGCGCGCGTCGAGCCGGACTCGGTCATCCTGCGCGACCCAGCCGGCAAGCACTCGCTCCGGATCTGGGAGCAGAATTACCGCAATGACCCGGTCACGCAGGAATTGTTGCTGTCGTTGTTCGAAGGCAAAACAATTGATTTTGAAACGCTGCGGTTGAAGGACAACACCCAGGTGCGCGAAATCGTTCCCGGCAAAGTCGTCCGCAGCGGCTACGTGCCCGGTGGCGGCATGGAACAACCCATCATCGAGGTAAACGGCAAATTGCAGTTCACCCTGCCCGGCACACCGCTCTTTCCGGATTTGGGCGACGACACGGTGCTCAAACCGACGTTGAACTGGTTGCTGCAGTCCGACCAGTCGGGCAAGTTCGACGCCGAGGTCAGCTACATCACCGGCGGGTTCACTTGGGAGGCGGATTACAACCTGGTCTCGCCGGAGAAGGGCGACAGCGTGGATTTAATCGGCTGGGTAACGATGAACAACCAGAGCGGCAAAACATTCCGCGATGCCAAAATCAAACTGATGGCCGGGGATGTGAACAAGATTCAGCCGGAGCGGTCTGTGGCGGCGTTTGCGGGAATGAGGAAAATGGCCATGATGAACGAACCGGCCCCGGCAGTAACCGAAAAAGCCTTTGACGAATTTCATCTCTACTCGCTGGCGCGACCCACGACGTTGCTGGACCGCGAGACCAAGCAGGTGGAGTTCGTCCGGGCCACCGACGTGAAGGCGCCGGTGGTTTACGTTTACGATGGCGTGGAAAATTTTCGCTTTTACGGCTTGAACAACGACCGGAATTTCGGTGCGCGCAGCGAAAACAAGAAGGTCGTCGTGATGCGCGAGTTCGTTAACGCGGAAACGAATCATCTCGGCCTGGCGCTGCCCAAGGGCAAGCTGCGGTTTTACCGGCGCGACGCCGACAGCCAGATGGAATTCGTGGGCGAAGACCGAATTGACCACACGCCGCGCAACGAAACCGTCCGGGTGACCACCGGCAATGCCTTTGACCTGGTCGGCGAACGCAAGCAAACCAATTTCCGCGTGGACACCAGCGATAAATGGATGGATGAATCGTTTGAAATCAAATTGCGCAACCGGAAAAAAGAGCCGGTGGAAATCCGCGTGGTCGAACATCTCTACCGCTGGACCAACTGGGAAATCACGGCGAAATCGGATGTCTTCAAGAAGACCGATTCCCAAACCATCGAGTTCCGCGTGCCAGTCAAACCCGACGAGGAGCGCACGGTGACCTACACGGTGCATTATTCATGGTGACGATGGCGCCGGCCGGAATGCCGGATTTATCCGGCAGCAACCACCAGCCGCCGGGATTGTGTCTTTGACAAACAATCCGACGCTGGAGGCAGCTCCCTCTCCGCCGCGAAGCGGGGGACTTGAGCCGTTTGGGGAAACGGCGAAAGGAATTTGGCGAAGGCAAGGGCCTGCCAAGGCCGAGCGCGCGGGAGCGAGCGAGTCATTGGGGCGGGGTGAGGTGGCGCTGACGGATCTAAATGCCAGCATGATAGGCAACTTGCATTTAGAATCCCCTCACCGGTCGCTGCGCGACATCCTCCCCCCGCCGGGCGGGGAGAGGAAATAAGCCCGTCATTTGTCAAAGACGTAATTCCACCGGCCGCCCGCCTCTTGGCCGGGTAAATCCGGCGTTCGTGAAGAATTGAGCCTCGACGCCGCGGGAAAATTCTGCGATGTAATGGCCGTTCCATCGGAACCCGCATGGCCGCAATGCCCGAGCTCAGCTTTGTCATTCCTTGTTACAACGAGGAAGGGAACCTGCTCGCGCTCATCACGGCGGTGCGCGAGGCGGCCGAGCCGCTCAAGCTGCCCTACGAAGTCGTCTTCACCGACGATTGCAGCCGGGACCGGACCTGGGAGATTCTCAAACACCTGGCCGCCACCGACCCGCGCATTCGTGCCCAGCGGTTCGCCTTCAACTGCGGTCAATCGGCGGCGCTCTGGGCCGGCATGAAGGCCGCGCGCGGACGGGTCATCGTCACGCTCGACGCGGATTTGCAGAACGACCCGAAGGACCTGCCAAAGCTGCTGGCGGCACTGGAAAAATTCGATTGCGCCTGCGGCTCGCGCGTGGCCGCGCGGCGCCAGAGCGATGGGTTTGTCCGGGTCGCGTCTTCGCGCATCGCCAACAGTGTCCGCAACCTGTTATCCGGCGAAAACATCAGCGATGCCGGCTGCTGTTACCGGGCGTTCAAGCGCGAATGCATCGCGGACCTGAAATTTTTCAAGGGCATGCACCGGTTCATGCCTACGCTGTTCAAGATCGAGGGCTTCACCGTGACGGAAGTTCCCATCGCCGCCAACCCCCGCCACGCCGGCCAGAGTCACTATGGGGTGTGGAACCGGCTGTTTGTGACGCTTCACGATCTGCTCGCCGTGCGCTGGATGAAAAAGCGCATGTTCAAGTACAAGATCGAGGAAACCGCGAATTGAGCCCTCCCGCGTTCGCCGGCTCCGGCCCATGAAACGATGGTTCATCCAAGGTCTGAACTGCGCCCTGTTGGGATTGATTTTCATCGGCCTGCCGGCCGCCACCCGGGCACAGTGGGGTTCCTGGCAGATTTCTCCCGGACCCCAAACGCAGTGGCTGATGTTCTGGAGCCTGGTCCTTGCCGTCGCCGGAAACATCGTCGCCGCGCTCGGCCCGGTCAAAAGTTCCAGGGAACGGAAGCTGTGCTGGGAGTGGGCCGTGGTTTTTGCCGTCCTGCTGCTGGCGCAATTCGCCTATCAACGCGGCTACATCCATTTCGAGTGGCTGAAGCAATCGCTGCTGTGGCTGCAAAAACACCTCTGACCCGAGTCGCGCCACGCCTCTCCGGTTACAATTAGGAAACTGTCTTGTTAAAATCACTTTAACTTTAGAAAGCCGCGGTTTTTTGTGCTGACTGGGGAATTTTTCTTATGTAAGATTCGTTATCCGTTTGGGTTGCCGAAGCTGCGCGCGCATTTTTCGCGACCCAGCCAAACCGCCTGTTGCCGAACCGATTTTATGGATACGACCGCCGAAAACAAATTGCCGGCTGGATTGCAGACCCTCCCTGCAGACGACGTTCGCCAGATCATGTGGCGGTTCGCCGACCGCTACGAATTGCACATGCTGGTGCAATCGGCCCGCGCCGTGGCGCGGGGCCCGGTCGCCCATGCCGTGGCCAACGGTGAGCGCAACACCCACGACTGGACGCCGGCCAAGAACGATTTGCTGAAGGCGTTCGACGAGGCGGGCATCACGTCCGCGTTCATGGAACCGGACGAGGGCGGTTACATTGCCGGGCCAAAGAATCTGGCGCTCGCGCTGCTGGCGTTTGAGCTTTCCTGGGTGGATGCCGGCGCCGCCACCGCCAGCCTGGCGGGGAACCTCGGGCTCTCGCCCATCCATGAACGCGGCACGCCTGAACAAAAGGCGTATTACATGAGCCGCGCCGTGCCGCCCAAGCCCGGCGAGGGCCGCAAACCCTGGCGTTACGCTTTCGCCCTGACCGAGCCCATCCCGTTTGTCGGCGTCGAAACCGGCATGCTCGCCGGCAAGGTGCGGGTAGCCGAATGGAAGGACGGCCGGGAACCCATTCTCCAGGTGGACAAGCGCGGACGCTTCATCACCAACATGGGCTACGCCAACGTTGTGACCGCCGCGGTGGACACGGACGACCCGCGCATCAAGAGCAGTTGCATGATCATTCTCGAGGAAACCGATCCCGGCACCTTCGACCGCGGCACGCCGACCAAGAAGCTCGTCCACCAGCTTTCCTCGACCCACGACCCCGTCTTCAATTTGAAAGTTCCCGCCAGCCGCATCATCGGCGGGTACACCGTCAAGGACGGGGTCATCATCCCGAATTATTCCCACGGGGAAATCATCGAAGCGGTCTTCCGCCGCACCCGCGTGACCGTGGCCCTGATGACCTCGGCCAAACTGCTGTCCGCCATCGAACCGGTGATTCTGTATCATCGGCGCCGGTTCCGCGGCGGTGAAGGCGCGCCGGGCACGCCGCGCTACGAACTGGGCATCCAGCAAAAAGAGGACGCGCTCCACCGGTTGGTGGACATCTGGGCCACCGGCGAGGCCAGCGCCTCACTCGGGTTCGAGGCGGCGCGGCTGTTCGACCGGCTTGATCCGCTGGAAAAACAAAAGGACAAATGGCTCGCCGAAAATAATCTTAGCGGCCGCGCCGCACTCAAGGAGCTGACCAAAAAACAGCAGGCCGCGCTGGAATTGTTGAAGTTGACCTCACAGCCCGTCGGCGCGCGCGAGCCCAACGCCACCGCCGCCCTGCAAAAGGATCCGCTGGTGCAATTTGTGATTCTCGATTCCCTTGCCAACGTGCTTTGCCCGGCGTGCAAACTCTGGAACACCGGCCACGGCGCCACGATGATGCGCGAAGCCGTCAGCCTCATGGGCGGCTACGGCGTCACCGAGGATTGCCCCGGCTTCCTCGGCCAGAAATGGATGGATGCGCAGCTCGAAGCTACCTACGAAGGCCCGGAGGCCGTGCAGCGGCTTCAGCTTTCCATCACCATGACCAACGAACTGTTCCTGGCCCAGTTCCAGCAATGGATCCTGGACATGCGCCGGTTGGCTTCCGAACGCCCGGGTACCGGTGCCTGCACGCTCGCCAGCGCGATGCAACTCTGGCGGTGGACGCTGAATCATGTGCAGACCGCTACCGATGCCACCGGCGCCAAGCTCTATCACAAGACCCGCCAGGGCGTGACGTTCCCGCTGGCCGACGCGCTCTGCTGGCTGCTGGCCGCGCGCCAGTTCATCCTCGACGTGGTGGAACTGGAAGCCAAGGGCGCGGCGAATCCGGCGCTTGCCGACGGCCTGCCTGGCACGCTCGATTTCTTCACCGACCTTTGCCACGTGCAGAGCGCGCGGGCGGCCGGCGAAGTCAGCCGCATTTGCGCCGAGCTCGTTCATGGGTATAACCGACACCCGGCCTGGGACGAGACCAGTTGCCACGCCTGTTATTGCGCGTCCGAACTGGAATCGCTCGAAGGCATCATTCCCGGCATTGACGGCTCCGCCCGCGCCTACTCGGACGTGGCCGAGGAAGGCGAATCGCATCCGCTCAAGGCTGGCCCCTGCGTGAAGTTCGCCGGACTGGAAGATTTCGTCCGCCTGCGGGCGAAGCTCGACGGCTGCCTCACCGGCTGTCGCCTGGCCAAGGATCGCGCGGCCGAGGCCCTGACCAAGGTGATGACCCGCGAGGCGCTGGATTATCCCGTTTAGGCGGGGTGCCGGGACTAACAAAGCGGATTTGCCGAAAACCGTCGTTTACAACCAACGAAAGGAAACAGTCATGAAAACACAACGCGTTGAAACATGGGTGGCTTCCATCACGGACAAACCCGGCGGGCTGGCAGCCAAACTCAAAACCCTCGCCGCCGGCGGGGTCAACCTCGAATTCATCATCGCGCGCCGCGCGCCGGACAAGCCGGGGACCGGAGTCGTGTTCATCACCCCGGTCAGGGGAGCAAAACAAACCCGGGCGGCCAAGAACGCCGGGTTCCACCCCACCAACAAACTCCACACCGTGCGCATTGAAGGAGCCGACCGGCCCGGATTGGGAGCGCGGCTGACTCAGGCGCTGGCCGGCGAGGGATTGAACCTGCGCGGTCTTTCCGCCGCCGCCATCGGGAAGAAATTCGTCTGCCATATCGCGGTGGACAGCGAAGCGGCTGCCACCAAGGCGGCGCGAATCCTGCGCAGACTGTAAACGAAATCATGGCATCAGCCGAAATCGCGACCGGGGCCGGGCCGGGAATCCAGCGCCAGCGCCTGGACGCGGACATCGTCTGCGTCGGCTTCGGCCCCGCCACGGCCGGATTTCTCACCACGTTGTCCAAACAACTGGTCAACGGCGACGGCACACCGGCCGTCGAAAGCGCCGTCGCACCTGGCCTGCCGCCGCAGGTGCTCTGTTACGAGCGCGCGGACGACATCGGGTTTGGCGTTTCCGGCGTCGTCACCCGCGCCCGCGCGTTGCAGGCGAGCCTGCCAAATCTGAAGACCGCCGGCATCCCCATGGCCACGCCCGTCGCCGCGGAAAAAATGCTTTACCTGCTCGATCCGGTGGGGGCAAGCCGGCGCTCGGGGACCTTGCGCGCCGCTGACAAGCTGATCCGCACGCTGGCGTGGATGTTGCCTATCGAGCACGACGCTTTGAACCTGCCGTGGACACCTTCGTTTCTGCACAAGCAAGGCGGGATGGTTCTTTCCCTGGGCCAGTTCATGCAATGGGTCGGCGCCCAGGTGCAAAGCACCGGCGCCGTTCAGATCTGGCCCGGCACACCGGTGTCGCAGGCGCTCGTCGAGCAAAACAAGGTGGTCGGCGTGCGTCTGCTGGACCAAGGGGTGAATAAAAACGGCCAGCCGACCGAAGGGTTCACTCCCGGCATGGATATTCATGCTGCCTTGACGGTTGTGGGCGACGGGCCGGTGGGGCCCATCGGCCGCCAGCTTGACGAACAATTCGGAATGCCGGATGGCCGCCACCCGCGCGACTGGGCGGTGGGCATGAAATTCGTGGTGGATTTGCCCGAGAACACGCCGCTGCGCCCGGGCACCGTGCTGCACACTTTTGGTTATCCCGAGCCGGAAATTTTCGGGTTTTTCTACGTGCATCCGGACCGGCTCGCGTCGCTGGGCATCTTTGTGCCGTCGTGGTTCGACAGCCCGGTCCGCACCGCCTACCGCTATCTCCAGCATTGGATGCTCCATCCATACCTCTGGCGCTATCTCAACGGCGGCAAGCTCCGCTCGTGGGGTGCGAAAACCCTCGGTGAATCCGGCCGGCGCGGCGAGCCGCATCTGGTCGGCGACGGCTACGCCCGCGTGGGCGAAGGCAGCGGTAGCACGAACGTCCTGACCGGCTCGGGCGTGGACGAGGCCTGGGCCACCGGCACGCAACTGGCCGAAGCCGTGCTCGAATTGCTCAAGGCGAAAAAGCCGTTCACGAAGGAAAACCTCGAAGCGACTTACGTGCAGCGGCGCCGCGGCAGTTGGGTGGATCGGGAGGCGATTGTGGCCGAAAAATCCCGCGACGGGTTCCAGCGCGGCGTCGTGCGCGGCCTGGTTGGAATGGCCCTGGCCGGATTGACGAACGGCAGGTTCAGCCTGAACGGCGAGCCCGTGCCGCCGTGGCAGCGCATCCCGACGCTCGAGGCATATTATCGCGACCGCCTTGCGCCCGAGGAAATCGCGAAGCTGCGTGATGAATGCAAGGTGAAGGGGGTTTCGCTTCATGGCGCGCTCATGGACCGGGCCGGCTGGCCCGCGATTCCCTACGATGGCCGATTGCTCGTCTCGCACCAGGACGTGCTGCTCATGGGCGGCAAAGTGCAGGCTCCGCCCGGGTACGGCGACCACGTGGTGTTTTTGTACCCGGAGCTGTGCCGGAAATGCGGCGCCAGGATTTGCATCGAAGCCTGTTCCGGCCAGGCGATCACGCCCGGGGAAGCCGGCGTGCCCAACTTCGACCGCGAAAAATGCGTCCATTGCGGTGTTTGCCTGTGGAATTGCAGCCAGCCAGTGCCGGGCAGTCCAGACCTCATGAATATTTCCTTCCGCGCCGGCGCTGGCGGCCTGCACTCGGCGGAAAATTGATCGGTTACGGCCGAAGGTCCCCGGCCCGTCCGCGCGAGCGACATTGAATGGGTCAATGCGAAATGAGTTTTTTTCGATTCACGCTCGGGCCGTCAGACTGGCTACGCTGCCTCATGAATTTTAAAAACATCTGCTGTCTGGCCGGAGTGATAATGTTGTGGCTATCGGTCACCGGCTGTTCGACAACGGCCATGAAGGGCACGCCGTTTTACACCGGCGAATACAATCGGCGCCAGGGACCTGTGGAACAGCGGGTGAACGTCTGGCCGGTGTTTTATTATCGCGAACCGGCGCTTTCGGTGCTGTGGCCGATTTTCGAATTGACGGACGATCACATCGCCGTGCGGCCGCTGTTTTCCATGTACGGGTTGGACCAGACCAACCGGCAGTATAATTTTCTATGGCCGCTCGCGGAATTCGATCGGCGCACCGACGACAATTGGACGTTCCCGGTCTTCTGGAGTGACAGCTACTTCGTTTTCTTCCCGCTCTATTGGCATTACGGACAGCCTTGGGGGAACGAAGGCGGGACGGATTCCCTGTTTCCTTTGTGGATCCTCAGCCGGAAGGAAAACGACCGCTTCAATCTCTGGAGCCCCTGGCCAATTGTGTGGGTATGGTCCCGACAGCAGGGCAACACCGATGGCAGCATGGTGTTTCCGTTGTACTGGCACCAGAGCAACGACCGCGCCTCGGAGTTTTATTCCCTGCTCTGGCTGGCCCGGAGCAAGGAGAACGGGGATTTCTGGCGGTGTCTCCCGCCGCTATATTACCAGTCCGCGGGCAAAGATAGCTCGATGTTCATCACACCGCTGTGGGCGCAGGGCCGATCCAGCACGGCAGACTGGCAGGCCTTGTTTCCATTATGGGTCTCGCGCCATGACAACTCCGGCGGTTATGGCGTCTTCGCTCCGGCGCCGCTGGTTTATCTGTGGTCGAACGGGAGCGGCAGCAACCGTGGTAGCATGGTTCTGCCCCTTTACTGCCAGTCGCGCGAAGGTGAACATTCGCGGTTTTTCTCCCTGCTCTGGTCCAGCGGTTCGGATTCAGACGGCTACTGGCGGTTCCTTTTCCCGCTGTATTTCGCGTCGTCCAACTCCGTCGGCGCGACCACCCTCACCCCGCTTTGGGCTCAGGGCCGTTCCGGAGCCAGCGATTGGCAGGCGTTGGCCCCGCTGTGGATCCGGTCGGGGGACGGCACCAACCGCTCGAGCCTGTTTTGCCCCTGGCCCTTGGCGCATTTCTGGTCGGCTCGCGGAGGTGAAGACCGCGGCAGTTCCGTGTTTCCCTTGTATTGGTACTGGCACCGGAATGACGAATCGCAGTTCATCTCGTGGTTGTGGTTCAGTCACGCCGATCCCAATGGCGATCGGTGGCGTTTGCTGCCGCCCCTCTTTTATCAGGAAACGGGCAAAGCCAGCTCCACGCTCATCACTCCGCTTTGGGCGCAGGGACATACGGAAACGAACGACTGGCGGGCGGCGATCCCGCTGTGTTATTGGGACCGGCGGCAACACGTCCTGCTGTCGCCCCTGTGGGCGCGCTGGCCGAGCGGGGAGTCCGAAACCTGGCTGGCGCCGTGGCTGCTCTCGTGGAACACCCGCAGCCCGGAACGCAACGACCTCACGCTGCTCGGCGGGTTCGCCCGCGCCAGTTGGGGGGAAAACCCCGGGCCGAGCTATGTCTTCCCGCTCTATTACCGTGACCCGGCGGAAGGCACGCTGCTCTCGCCGCTATGGCTGCGCTGGCAGAATGAAGATACCGGGACTGCGGTCGTCCCGTGGCTGCTCTCGTGGAAAACGCGCAATCCCGAACGCAGCGATCTTTGGATGGCCGGTGGCCTGGCCCGTGCGAGTTGGGGCGCAAAATCCGGCGGGGATTACGTTCTGCCCCTTTATTATCATGATTCGGCGCGGCTGCTGACGCCGCTCTTTGGCTGGGACACCAACGCGGATTTCCTGTATCTGGCCACGCCGTTGGCCGGCGTGCGGACGGACGACCATGCCGGCAGCTGGATCTTCCCTCTCTACATTCACAGTCGTGACCGGATGACCGGCTTGGTGAATGACAATTACCTTCTGCTGGGCGGCCACCAGAAAAAACAACGGGAAAGCTACTCCTGGTTTGTCCCATTATTCTACTACCAAAACCTGCTGCCGCCGGCTTCGGTTCCGGAAACCAACAACTTCGCGCGCGATTCCGGAACGCGGTTTTGGTGCCTGCCGATTTGTTGGTACCGCAGCGACAGCTTCATCCGTCCGTCCACGCAGGCCATCCCGAAAACCGCCGAGCCCGCGCCATCGCCAGCCCTGGCCACCAACCAGGGTTCCGCCTTCGCCACGACCACGACCAACGCCCCCTTGGTCCGTGATTACACCCTTTCACACGGAGCCTTTCCCCTCTGGAGGTACACGTCCCGAACGACACCCGCCGAAGCGACAAGCCGGCGCGACGCTTCCGTCCTGCTTTGGTTATACGATTATAAGCACGAGGTGAATCCGCTACCGGGCGTCGGGCCGGTCGCGACCAACGACTACACCCGGAGCCGCGTGCTGTGGCGGCTTTGGCACTACGAACGGCTCAACGGGGATGTCAGCGTGGACGTGTTTCCGTCGTTTACCTACGACCGCAAAACCGACGGCTTCAAGAAAATTTCGTTCCTCTGGCGCGGCTTCCGCTACGAACGGGCTCCGGACGGCCACCGCAAACTCGATATCCTATTTGTTCCCGTAAAACGGTAGGGGCGAACATACGCACGCGTCATTTTTTGGCAAAGACTTTCCCGCGCTTGGCTTCCAGATGGTTTGCGCTTTGTTTATGCGCTTGGAAATGAGCTAATTGTAGTATGGCCCGGTTCGGTGGTTTGGGGTGGGGTTGGTGCCGGACCGCGGCCTTTTGATTTATGAGCATTGCCTACCAAGTCGTCGTCTGCGGCAGCATCGTGCCGGACCCGCTCCAGACCCTGGAACCGGTCACCGGCCCGACCGGCCCCGCGTTGAAAAATGAAATGTTGCTGCCCGCCGTCCTCGACCCATGGGCCGGCCACGCGCTGTACGAAGCCGCCAACCTGGCGAAGAGCGCGCCCGGTTCCAAGGTCTGGCTCGTCGCACTCGGTCCGAAAGCCAAGCTGCAACAGGTGATGATGACCGTCGCGCAAAAAGTGCCGTTCGAGCTGGTCGCGCTCGATGGACCGGCCAGCGGGTTCACCGAATCCGCGGAAGTCGCCGCCGCGCTGGCGGAAGCCATCCAATCCATTCCCGGTCTCGACAAACCCAAATTGCTCGTCTTCGGCGGCTGGGAATCCGCGTCGCGCGGCGCCGGCACGACGCTGCAGATGGTCGGCGAACGACTCGGAATCGTCGATCAATTCCAGGGTGTGGATGAACTCAAAATTGCCGCCGACGGCTCGCTCGAAATCCTGGAGCGCATCGAGGGCGGCAAACACCAGATCTCAAAGTGCGCCGGCCCGCCGGCCGTGCTCGGCTGGGCCACCGGCAATCTGCCGGAGCCCAAAAACAATCCGCAGGTAGGCATGATCAACATGCGCACCGTCATGCCCGCGTTGCAGAAGGCCAAGCCGGTGAAATTGGCCGGTGAAGGTCTGAGTTTCGCCAGCGTCGCACTCCCGAAACAAATGCGCGAAACCAAAATTGTGAAAGATCAGTCGCCGGACGACATCGCGAAGGAAATCGTCGAGTGGATTAAGAAATAACGTAGCCGCGCTCGTGAGAGCGCGGAGTCCGCCTCCTCACGTCGGCGGCTACCGAAAAAGATTTATGGGAACTATCTTGTTGCTCGCCCACACCGAACCGGACGGCTCGCTCGCCAAGTCCGCCCGCGAAGCGCTCCGCGCGGCCCGCACCCTGAACCAGGCCATCACCGGCTCCAGTCTCGTCGTCGGGCTTGTTGGTGAAACGGTCCAAGCCGCCGCCGATTCCATCGCCGCCTGTCCGGCCACAAAATATTTCGGCGTCACCGCCAAGGATTTTGCCCAGTCTCGCTACGCCACCGATGCGGCGGCAGCAGAAGCCATTTGCAGAGCGGCCCAGGCCACGATCGTCGTTGCCCCGGCGACGGCGCGCTGGGCGCGTGTGCTGCCCGGCGTCGCGCAACGCCTCGGCGGTCGCGCCGACACCCACGTGACCGGCGTGGTCGATGCCGGCGGCAAGCCCGCCATCAGCCGTTGGTACTATCGCCAGCGCATGGAAGCCACGCTCACCCGCGCGCAGCGGCCCTGGTTCATCCTCATTGATCCCGGCAGTCAAACCGCGTGCGACTGCGGTGCCGGCACGGCCAAAGTGGAAACCGTGACCGTGAACCTGCCTGACACCTGCAAACGCACGACCGTGGTTGGCCTGCGCGAGCCGAAGGCCGATGCCCAGACCATCCGGCCCGACGCGCAATTGCTGTTCGTGACCGGCGCCGGTTGGACGAAAAAACAGGCTGATGGCCAGACGCATGTGCCGGAGGCGGAGAAATTGATCCTGGATTTCCTCAAACTGGGACACGCGTCGCTCGGCAGCAGCAAATCGCTGGTGGACCTCGGCGGCGAAGGCCAGGCTGTGCTGTCGTTCCTGTCGCACTTGAACCAGATTGGCCAGACCGGCGCGACGCCGCGGCATCCGAAGGGCTTGAGCACCTGCTGTCACGGCGAGGAGCCGCACACCGTCGGCTGGCGTTTCATCAACGAGCGCCGCGCCATCAGTCTGGACCCGAACTGCGGCTGGGCCCGCGGCAAAGCCGACGTCCTCTACGTCGCCGACGCTTTCAAGGTGATGGCCAAGGTGAACGAATTGCTGGCGAAGTAGCCGTCCATTTGCGGCACAAAGTTTTAAGTCGAAGCAATCCACTACATGGAGACAGGCAGGATGCCGGTCCTACTTCGCCCGCACGGCGCTGAGTTCGATTTCAAACAAAAGATCGCTGCGGCATATGCCGCAAACAGTCCTGACGATCGGCAAATCCAACTGGTCGTGCCGCTCCTGCCAGTCCGCGAACAGCGGCGCGTCGCCGGGCGACTTGAAAAACGCCGTGGCCAGCGAGACGTCGGCATACGTCATCCGTTGCGATTTGAGAATGGCCGCCGCCACCTGCATCGTGCGCTCGATTTGCGCCCGCACGTCGCCGGTGTGTTCGGTCTTGCCATCCGGAGCGATGCTCGCCGTGCCCGAAACCAGCAGTTGCCGGAATCCGGCGGAGCGAATCTCCACCGCGCGACTGAACGCGCTGCCATAAGCCGGGGCGGGACATTGCTCGGGCGACGGAACCGAATGTACCAGCGTTACCGCCGGGTCGTGCGGGCGAATTGCCCACGCGGCGGCCGTCAGCGCGGCGCCGGCCGGATTGCGTCCGCTCACACCCGTGCTCGCCGGCAGGCGGTGCGGCCGCAGTTCCTGGCGCGCAAACACGTCGTCCCGCACGCGGTTGAAATCGCCGTACCACGCAAGCAGGTCGTCGAGATAAAACCAGGTCCGGGTGATTTCCTTCATGGTCATGCCCGCCACCGCCAAGCAACCCCGGAGTTTTTCAAGAACTTCACGGGCTTGTTCCGGCGACGCGGCGGAGACCTGGTCCGGCAAAATCGAATTGACCACGCAATGCTTTGCTCGGGCATCGTCCCAGATGCGGAGCAACGCGCCGTGGTCCCTGACGGTCCGGACCTGCGGTCCGGTGACGGCGTGAATTTGCATCCCCGCGATAACTTCGCTGGCGCAGGGAGTTCCTTCCACCCAAGTAACCAGCAGATCAGGATCGTTCAGCGCCTGACGCAGGGCTTTGAGCGTAGCCGGAGCGGCAGCGGTGGGCCCGAAAACAGTCTGCCGTACCACCGTGGCATTGCGTGATTGCAGCACCCCGGCGAGGCGGCCGGCCAGGGCGGTGATGGATTCGTCCCTCATCGGTGTCAGGGTCAGGTGCAGCTCAGTGACGGGCCTGGCTTCAATCGTGACGAGAACCAACCCGTCGCTTTGCTGGCGGCGAATGGGCGCGGGGGCGATGCGGGCCGACAGCAGATTCCGCGCAGGCATCATTTCGGTGGGCATAGACGTCCTTTACATCATTGGCTCATTATTACGACGGTACATCCGGCTTGCGGTTACATAAAAAAGTGCTAATGCGGCTGTAACCAGACGGTTGTGTCGCTCGTCGGATAACTCAGTTGTGTTTCAAGGTCCGGCAAAGCAGCGGCAAACTTGAATCGGCAATGGCGTTAAAGCCATGAAAGCATCGGTGATTTCAACACTTATCCTGCTCGCTGCCTTGCGCGGGCCAATCGCCGCCCGCGCACAGACCGGCCCGTATGAAAGCGCCGCCCGGCCGGCGCCGGCGGGCGAAGTTGACCGGCTTGTTTTCACCCGGCTGAAGGAATTGGACATCCAGCCGGCCAATCTTTGTTCCGACGCGGTGTTTGTCCGGCGCGCCTATTTGGACGTGATCGGCACGCAGCCGTCCGCAGCCGAAGCGAGTAGCTTCATTCTGAACCGCGACCCGGATAAGCGCGCCAAACTCATCGACCAGCTTCTGGCGCGCGATGAATTCGCGGATTACTGGGCGATGAAGTGGAGCGACCTGCTGCGCGTGAAGGCGGAATTCCCCATCAATTTGTGGCCCAATGCGGCGCAGACATATCACCGCTGGATCCGCGCCGCCATCGCGGAAAACAGACCTTACGACCAGTTCGTGCGCGACCTGCTCACCGCGAGCGGCAGCAATTTTGAAGTCGGCCAGGCCAATTTTTATCGCGCCATGCAGAACCGCGACCCGAAAGGCATCGCGCAAACGGTGGCGCTAACGTTCATGGGCACGCGCGCCGACCAGTGGCCGAGCAACCAATTGGCCGGGCTGGCGGCGTTCTTCTCGCAGGTCGGCATCAAGACCACGGCGGAGTGGAAGCAGGAAATCGTTTATTGGAATCCGGCTTCGACGAACACGCAGACGACGGCGACGTTTCCCGATGGCACCAGCGTCAGGCTTTCGCCCGACCGGGACCCGCGCGAGGTCTTTGCCGACTGGCTGATTGACGCGAAGAATCCGTGGTTCGCGCGCAACCTCGTCAACCGCGTCTGGTCGTGGCTGCTCGGGCGCGGCATCATTCAGGAACCCGATGACATCCGGCCCGACAACCCGCCCAGCAATCCCGAACTGCTGGCGTGTCTGGAGCAGGAATTCGTCGCGTCGCATTACGACGTGAAAAGGGTCTTCCGGCTGATTTTGAATTCGCAAACCTACCAGTTGTCGTGCCTTCCCCGCAGCAACAGTCCGGAAGCGGCGGCCAATTTTGCCTTTTACCCGCTGCGCCAGCTCGATGCGGAGGTGTTGGCGGACGCGCTGTGCGAGATCACCGGCACGACGGAAAAATACTCCAGCTCGATTCCGGAACCGTTCACGTTCATTCCGGAAACGGAACGCTCGATTGCGTTGCCGGACGGGAGCATCTCCAGCGCGTTTTTGGAGATGTTTGGCCGGCCGCCGCGCGACACCGGCCTGGAATCCGAGCGCAACCACCGGCCCACCGCCAACCAACGGCTGCATCTGCTCAACTCCAGCCACATCCGGACCAAGATCGAGCAAAGCGAGAAGTTCAAATACCTGCTCAAGACCCGGAGTAATCCGCGCGACGTCGTCACCGGATTTTATCTGGCGGTGCTTTCGCGGTTTCCGACCGAGGAAGAACTCCGGATTGCGGTCGGACATATTTCCGCCGCCGGCGCCAACAACCGGGCGGCGGCGCTGGATGTCGCCTGGGCCTTGCTTAACAGCGCGGAATTTTTATACCGGCATTGAAGCGATGAACTCGAAATTGAATTCAGCCGGCATCTCCCGCCGCGAGGCCATGCGGCGCGGGCTGCTGGGGGCGGCAGGATTGTGGCTGGCCGGCGGGCTGGAGTTTCCGGCCATCGCCGCCGGGCCGGCGCCATTGCCCAAAGCCAGGGCGGTCATCCAAATCTGGCTCTGGGGCGGCGCCAGCCACCTGGACACGTTCGATCCCAAGCCCGAGGCGGGCACCGATTATTGCGGACCGTTCAAGACGCCGATTGAAACCAATGTGCCGGGAATCGAAATTTGCGAACTGTTGCCGTTGCTGGCGAATCAGGCGGACAAATATTCCCTCATCCGCAGCCTCACCCACGGCAGCAACGCCCACGAGACCGCGTCGTACATGGTCCAGACTGGCCGGAACGCCGGTGGTCGGGAGTCTTTTCCATGCCTCGGCGCGGTGGTGTCGCTCTTCAAGGGTTGCGACGCCGGGTACAAAGAGTTGATTCCGCCTTACATTGTATTGACCCAGCCGCAGGGGCGATTTTCCGAGGCGGGCTTTCTGGGGTCGCGTTACAAACCGTTTGCCACCGGCGGCGACCCGGCCAAAACGCCGTTCGCGGTGGAAGGGGTCGTCGCGCCGGGCATTTCCGGGCAGCAACAGAAAGGCCGGCGCGAGCTGCTCCAACAATTAAACACGCTGGAGCGCACCATGCCCAGCAGCGCGCCGCTGCTGGCTTTTGAGCAGGCCGAAGAGCAGGCGTACGGCATGATTCTGGGCGACGCGGGAAAGGTCTTCGATTTGTCGCAGGAAAAGGACGAGCTGCGGACGCAATACGGCAAGAACGCATTTGGGCAATCCTGTCTGGCGGCGCGCCGGCTAGTGGAAAAAGGCGTTCCGTATGTGACCATCAATTACAGCGGCTGGGACACGCACAAGCAGCATTTCCAGGAAATGCGGCGCAAATTGCCGGAGCTGGACAGGGGACTGGCGACGCTGCTTCAGGATTTGTCCGACCGCAAGCTGCTCGACAGCACCATCGTCTGGTGTTGCGGCGAATTCGGCCGCACGCCGAAGATTCAGTGGGAGGAGCCGTGGAACGGCGGGCGCGGCCATTGGGGGAAAGTTTTTTCGGCGCTGGTGGCCGGCGGCGGATTCAAAGGCGGCCGCGTCGTCGGCGCGTCGGACGCGAAAGGCGAGGAGGTTAAGGACCGCCCGGTGTATCCGGTGGACCTCATCGGCAGCATGTATCAACTGCTTGACATTGACGGCAACGCCAAGCTGCCGAACCCGGAAGGACTCGACCTGCGCGTCCTGCCCACCGTGGCGGACGGCGCGAAGTCCGGTGGCCGGCTGAAAGAAATCATGTGAGCCTGAAGGTTAAATCCCATTGGTGGGGCGAGGCTGCTGACGAGCCGCTGGCAGGACCGCCGCGCTGCGGCGTCCGCGATCGGCGCGGCGCGCCGACCCTGTCGGCAGCTTTAGGCATGATGCTTCTTCTCGCCCCCGGGTTTACCGTTCACGCCCAGAACGTGCCGCATCTCGGCTATGTTTATCCCGCCGGCGGAAGGCCGGGTACGGCGTTCCCGGTGGTGCTGGGCGGGGAATATTTTTCCAGCGTCACCAATTTTGCCGTAGTGCTGGACGGCGACTGGGCGCGGACGAAAATCATCCGTCTCGACCGACCGCTGAACCCCAAGGAACAGCAGGCGTTGAAGGAAGAATTGAGCCGGTTCCAGAAAAGGCGAACGAGTGGCGAGCGGCTTGCGACAGCGGACCTCGCCCGATTGGAAGAAATCAAGCGCGTGTTGACGCAGTTCGGACGACGGCCCGCGAATCCGGCCATCAGCGAATTCATGACGGCACAACTCACGCTGGTCACCAACATCGCACCCGGCGATCACGAAATCCGCGTGCGCACGCCGCAGGGATTGTCCAACCCGGTCAAATTCCGCGTGGGATTGCTGCCGGAAACCACCAAGCCGGATTGGAAAGTCGTGCCCAAGGACCGCGGCAACACGGAACCGGCAATGCCGCCGCCCACGGACGCCCCGGTGACACCACCCGCGACCGTCAACGGCCAGATGCTGCCCGGCAGCGCGGACCGTTACCATTTCTGGGCCCGGCAAGGCCAGCAAATCGTCATCGCCGTCGAGGCGCGGGATCTCATCCCGTATCTGGCCGACGCCGTGCCGGGCTGGCTCGAGGCGGTGTTGACAATTTACGATGCCAAAGGCAAGGCATTGGCCACCGCGGAGCGGTTCCGCTTCAGGCCCGATCCCGTCATCCATTTTGAAGTGCCGCACGACGGCACCTACACCGTTGAAATCCGTGATTCGCTCTACCGCGGACGCGAGGACTTTGTATATCGCCTCACCATTGGCGAATTGCCGTTTGTCACGGGCATTTTTCCGCTGGGCGGCAAAGTGGGCGAGAAAACCACCGTCACCCTGGCCGGCTGGAATTTACCGGAGAAAACCATGGAACACGACAACACCGAGCCCGGCGTCACGACGCTGGCCGGAGAATTTTTAAACACCGTTCCATTCGCCATGGACGACCTGCCGGAATGTGTGGAATCGGAGCCGAACGACAAGCCGGAAACCGCCCAGGCTGTCACCCTGCCGATCATCATCAACGGGCGCATTGACCGTCCCGGCGACTGGGACGTGTTCCGGTTCGAGGGCAAAACCGGCGACCCGCTGGTGGCGGAAGTCATGGCGCGCCGGCTCGATTCGCCATTGGATTCGGTGATCAAGCTGACCGACGCTGCCGGCAAGCAACTGGCGTTCAACGACGATTACGAGGACAAAGGCTCCGGGCTGAACACGCACCACGCCGATTCCTATTTCCGCACCGTGCTGCCGACGAACGGGACCTATTATCTCTGGCTCGGCGACGCGCAGTGCAAGGGCGGGCCCGAGTACGCCTACCGCTTGCGCCTTGGCCCGCCGCGGCCGGATTTCGCGCTGCGCGTGGCGCCTTCGGGCCTCAACGTCCGCGCCGGTGGAAGCGCTCCGCTGACAGTTTACGCCCTGCGCAAGGACGGATTCACCAACTCAATCTCGCTGGTTCTGGACAATGCCCCGGCCGGATTCAAATTGACCGGCGACACCATTCCCGCCGGTCAGAATCAGGTGCAAGTCACCCTGACTGCTCCGGCAAAGGAGATGGCCAAACCTGTCAGCCTGGACTTGCAAGGCGGCGCGGTAATTCAAGGAAAAGCAGTGTTGCGCAAGGCGGTGCCCGCCGACGACATGATGCAGGCGTTTGCTTACCGCCACCTGGTGCCGGTGCAGGATCTCGAAGTGGCCGTGTTGAATCGCCCGAACCCGCGGGCGGTGATGACCATCCTCAGCGGGTCGCCGGCGCGGCTGCCCCCCGGCGGGACGGCGCGGATTGCGGTCGGCATCCCCGGACCGCGGGTTGCGCAACGGGCGCAGTTCGAGTTGAGCAATCCGCCGGAAGGCATTTCGATTCAGAATGCTTCGCCGACGCGCGACGGCGTGGAGATTGTGTTGCTAGCCGATGCCGACAAGGCCAAACCTGGGCTTAAGGGCAACTTGATCATCAACAGTTTCGTGCCGCGGCCGGCGGAAACCAACGCCGCCAAGCCCAAAGGCAATCAAAACCAGCGGATGCCGCTCGGCACCCTGCCCGCCATCCCCTTCGAAATCGTGCCCGTACCATAAGCCAGCCTGTGGCCAAGTTGTTCACAACCCAAAAAACCTGATTGAAGTTCAAGCGGGCTTCGACCATAACTTCCCCATGCTTTCCAGGGTTTGTTCGGCGGCGCTTAATGGCATCGAAGCTTATCCGGTGGAAGTCGAAGTCAATTCCGGCTGGGGCGACACCGTCATCGTCATCGTCGGGCTGCCGGACGCCGCGGTCAAGGAATCCCGCGACCGCGTGATGACCGCGCTCACCAACTCCGGGTTTAAATTCCCGATGGGCCGCACCACCATCAACCTTGCCCCCGCCGACGTGAAGAAGGAAGGCCCGAGTTTCGATCTGCCCATCGCGCTGGGCATGCTCGCCGCCAGCGAACAGCTCGATACCGACCAGCTTGACAATTTCATCAGCGTCGGCGAACTCGCGCTGACTGGCGCGGTGCGTCCGTCCAAGGGAGTACTGCCGATCGCCTTGCGCGCCAAAACCGATGGCCGGACCGGCGTGCTCGTCCCTGCCGAAAACGCCGCTGAAGCCGCTGTGGTGGATGGCTTGCAGGTCATCCCGGTCCAGAATTTGCGCGAGGCCGCCGGCTTCCTCGAAGGCGAAATCAAAATCGCTCCGGCGAAGGTGGACATTTCAACCATCTTCAATCAGCCGCTCGATGACGATGTGGATTTCAGCGAAGTGAAGGGTCAGGAAAATGTGAAGCGAGCGCTGGAAATCGCCGCGGCCGGCGGCCACAACGTCCTGCTCATCGGTCCGCCCGGCACGGGCAAATCCATGCTCGCCAAACGCCTGCCGACCATTCTGCCGCCGTTGACGCTCGATGAAGCGCTGGAAACCACGAAGGTCCACAGCATCGTCGGCCAGCTCGCGCCGGGCCAGGCGCTGGTGACGCGCCGGCCGTTCCGCGCGCCGCATCATACGGCGAGCGATGCCGGGCTGCTGGGCGGCAACATCAATCCCACGCCCGGTGAAATTTCGCTCGCGCATAACGGCGTGCTATTCCTCGATGAATTGCCCGAGTTCAAGCGCAGCGTGCTGGAAACCATGCGCCAGCCGCTCGAGGAAGGCCGCGTCACCATCTCGCGCGCCGCCGGCACGATGACGTTCCCCTCGAATTTCATGCTGGTGGCGGCGATGAACCCGACACCGGACGGCAAGATGCCCGGCGAATCGCGCTGTTCGCCGCGCGAGATTCAATCCTATCTCGGCCGCGTGTCCGGCCCGCTGCTCGACCGGATTGACCTGCACGTCGAGGTGCCGCCGGTGAAGTTCCGGGAAATTTCCGACGGCCGCGCCGGCGAACCATCCACCGCCGTCCGCGACCGGGTGGTGACGGCGCGCCGGCGCCAGCATGACCGCTTCGCGCACAAGCGGAAGATCACCTGCAACGCGCTGATGGGCCCGAAGGAGCTCAAGGATTTCTGCGGTTTGGACGAAACCACCAAGGAGCTGCTCAAAAATGCGATGGCCAGCCTGAACCTGAGCGCCCGTGCCTACGACCGCATCTTGAAAGTCGCCCGCACCATCGCGGATCTGGCTGGGAACGAAACCATCGCCGCCGACCACGTCTCGGAAGCCATCCAATACCGCTCGCTCGACCGGCAGATTTGGGGTTGAAATGTAACTGCCTTGTCAGGCGATCCGCCGTTTTACCAGCAACAGGTGTTCGCAAGCCAGCACGGTTTCGCCGCGCTGGTTGAACACTTCCAGCGCCTCCACCACCAGGCCGTGGTCCGGCTTTCTATGGTCGCGCTTCTCCTTGATCGTCACCCGGCTGCGGATCGTGTCGCCGATGAACACCGGCTTGATGAAGCGCACCCGGTCGTAACCGTAACTGAAAGCCAGCGGGTTGATCTCGCCCGCCGTCAGCCCCACCGCCACGCTGAAAATCAACGTCCCGTGCGCGATGCGCTGGCCGAACGGCTGGGTCTTGCACCACTCGGCGTCCAGGTGATGCGGATAAAAATCGCCGGTCTGGCCGGCATGCAGGACGATGTCGGCTTCCGTGATGGTGCGGCCGGCGGTTTCCCGCGCGGCGTTGAGGGCGTAGTCTTCAAAATGTTTCTGCATTAATGGCAGTTTATGTATGGAATTAGATTTTACAAACCAAATGACTTTTCCAAACATGGCCGCGTGAAATTCCTGGTTACCGGCGGCACCGGATTCATTGGCTGGCGCGTGGTGCGCCATTTGTTGCAACGGCAGATCCCCGTGGTGGTCGGCGAGCTGACGGTGGATGCCGGCGTCCTCACGCGGTTGCCGGGCGCCGAGGTGGCCGCGCTCAATGTGGCGGACAAGAGTTCCGTCGAGACAATTTTCCGGAAGCACCCGGACATCACCCACGCCATCCATCTGGCGTATCTGATGAGCGCGGAAGTGGAGGCCAACCCGCATCTCGGCGCCAGCGTGAATGTTCTGGGCATGATCAATTTGTTCGATGCCGCCGTCCGGCAGAAACTGACGCGGCTGGTCTTTGCCAGCAGCGAGACGTATTATGGCGCATCGCAAAAACCGTACGGCGACCGTGACGTGACCGAGGAGGATTTCACCGGCCCGGCGAATCACCATTTCACCTACGGCCTGATGAAGGTGCTGAACGAGTTTATGGCGCAAAAATACGTGATGAAGCACGGCGTCAGCATCGCCTGCACCCGGCCACCGGTCGTGTTCGGACACGGTCGCAAGCGCGGCTCGGTATTGTGGGCGGAGGATTTCATGTCGCTGCCGGCGGTCGGCAAGCCGGTCTTCCTGCCGTTTCCGGCACATACGCGCGACTGCTGGATTTACGTGGACGACTGCGCGGAGCAACTCGTGCGCCTGGCATTAAAGCCGCAGTTGGGCCATTTCGCCTACAACAACGGCGGCGACTCCGTCACCGCTGCCGAGCTTGCGGGCCTGGTCCGGCGCTGGCTCCCGGACGCAGACATTTCCTTCGATGAATCCAAATCGACCACGCCGTTGATCGATCGCATGGACGGCCGGCGGCTGGAGCTGGAAATCGATTTCAAACCGCGCCCGCTTGTCGAGGGCGTGCGCGCCCACATCAACGAGGCCCGCGCCGCCGCGGGACTGAACCCGGTTTAAAAAAATAAAACACTCAACGCTCAACATTCAACATCGAACTTCCAATGAAGAAAAACAAAAGCAGCTGCCCGGCTATCGTGTTGCCGAGTTCGGGGTTGGGCGTTGAGCGTTGAATGTTGAATGTTTCCGTTTAACCAAACTTTATGACCCGATTCCACAATACCGTTGTGGGCAGCTACCCGCGTCCCGGCAACGTCGAGGATACGCTCAAGAAACCCACGCTCAACCAGGCGGAGGTGGACGAACTCATCCGTTGGGCCGCCAAGGACCAGGCCGACCTGGGCCTCGACGTCATCACCGACGGCGAGGGTTACCGCGAAAACATGTACTATTTTTACCAGAAGCGGCTCGACGGCGTTTCGATGGAGAACATGGTGAAGAAAACCTTTGGGTCGGCCGGGTTCGGCATTGAATGCGCGCGCGTGGTGGGCGAAATCAAAAATCCGCGATGCAATCTGGCGCACCACTGGAAACTTGCCCGCGCCGTCGCTCCAAAAAATGTCGTCGTCAAACAAACCGTCACCGGCCCGCACGTGCTCGCCCGGTTCAGTGTCAACGAGCGGCCGGATTTGTATCCGGACGAGCTGTCGCTCTGCCGCGCTTACGCCCGGGTACTGGCCGAGGAGCTGCGCGCAGTCATCGCTGCCGGCTGCGAATTCATCCAGTTCGACGAGCCGATGTGGACCGAGGCGCCGGAGCAAAGCGAATGGGCGGCCGGCATCCTGAACGAACTGATCGAATCGCTGCCGAAGGTGCGCGTGGGCCTGCACGTCTGCGGCGGCAACCCGCGGCGCAAGCGGGTTTATTTCACAAAATACACCGACCTCGTGCCGGCGTTCACGCAGGCGAAGATTGACGAGGTGTCGCTCGAACACTGCACGCTGAGTTACGACCTGATGGACCTGTGGAAGCTATGGAAATTCAAAGGCGACCTCGCCTTGGGCGTGATTGACCAGCGCAGCGACGAAATCGAAACCACGGACATGATCCGCCGGCGCGTTGAGCCGGCGCTGAAACATTTCCCGCGGGAGCGGCTGGTGTTGACCAGCGAATGCGGCTTCGGCCACGTCCCGCTGGACATCACCCGCGCCAAATTGAAGGCGCTGGTGGAAGCGTGTAAAACGTTATGACTTTAAGAAACATCCAACATTTAACATTTAACGCTCAACTCTCAACCGGCGTCTCTTCGGTTCACCCTTGGACATTGAATGTTGAAGGTTGGGCGTTGAGTGTTTTCCCGGATTTCTTCACATGAAACCACTGGAAGGATTACTCGTACTTGATTTTGCCCAGTTTCTCGCCGGCCCGAGCGCGGCTCTGCGACTGGCCGACCTCGGCGCCCGCGTCATCAAAATCGAGCGGCCCGGCGCCGGCGAACTGGGCCGGCGACTGTATATCTCCAACCTCGAACTGGACGGCGACAGCACGCTATTCCACTCCATCAACCGCAATAAGCAGAGCTTCGCTGCCGACCTGAAAAATCCCGGGGACTTCGCCGCGGTCCGCCAGCTCGTCGAGCGCGCCGACGTGCTCATCCAGAATTTCCGGCCCGGCGTGATGGAAAAAATCGGCATGCATTACGCCGCGGTCAAGAACTGGAACCCGAAACTGGTTTACGCTTCCATCAACGGCTACGGCCAGAAAGGTCCGTGGCGCGACAAACCCGGGCAGGACCTGCTAGCCCAGGCCATCTCCGGCCTGGCGTGGTTGTCGGGCGACGCGACGCAAGGCCCGGTGCCGATGGGATTGTCGGTGGCGGACATGTTCACCGCCGCGCATTGCGTGCAGGGCATCCTCGCCTGCCTCGTCCGGCGCGGCGTCACCGGCAAAGGCGGACTGGTCGAGGTCAGCCTGATTGAATCCGTAATGGACCTGCAATTTGAGGTCGTTACCACGCACCTGAACGATGGCGGGAAATTGCCGGAGCGCAGCGCCGTCAACAATGGCCATGCCTACCTCGGCGCGCCTTATGGCATTTACCAGACGGCCGACGGTTATCTGGCGGTGGCGATGGGCTCGGTCCCGCGGCTGGGGGAATTGCTTGGTTGCCGGCCGCTGACAACCTACGCGGATCCCCAAACCTGGTTCACCCGACGCGATGAAATCAAAGCCGAACTCGCCCGGCACCTGAAGACGCAAACGACCGCCCACTGGCTCACGATCCTGGAACCGGCGGACATCTGGTGCGCGGACGTCCTGACCTGGCCGCGGCTAATGGCGCACGAAGGCTTCCGCGTGCTGAACATGACGCAGAAAGTGGGCCGCGCCAACGGTGCCAGCCTGGAAACCACTCGCTGTCCCATCCGGGTGGATGGGGAAATCCTGACCTCGCCCCTCGGCGCGCCCAAGGTCGGCGAGCACAACGCCGCCGTGCGGAGGGAATTTCTTGGCAGCTGATGAAAATCATCGACACCCACCAGCACCTGATTTATCCGGACCACTTCAGGTATTCCTGGTGCCGCGGCATTGCGGCATTCGAGGGAAAACCGTTCCGGCTGGAGGAATATCGTGTCGCCGCGCGCGGCACGGGCATTACCGAGACACTTTTCATGGAAGTGGACGTGGACGAGCCGGACCTGAATGCGGAAACGGATTTTTTTCTCCGGCTCGCAAACCAACCGGAGGCGGCCATCGTCGGCGTGCTGGCCGCCGGCCGGCCGGAATCCGAAAAATTTCCCGCTTACCTCGAATCCATCCTGCACCCGAAACTCAAAGGCTTGCGCCGGGTCTTGCACACGCAACCGGACGAATTGTCGCAAACGCCGCTCTTTGTCCGAAACCTCGCGCGGCTGGTGCAACCCGGGTTGACCTTTGATTTGTGCGTGCTGGCGCGGCAGTTGCCGCTGGCCGCGAAACTGGTCCGGCAGTTGCCCGACGTGCAATTTGTCCTCGACCATTGCGGCATCCCGGACATCAAAGGCAATGGTCTCGATCCGTGGCGGCAACACATCCGCGAGCTGGCGCAATTTCCGAACCTGGCCTGCAAAATTTCCGGCGTGGTGGCGTATGGCGGTTCACCGCCGGTGAACGCCAAGGCCATCCAGCCGTTTGTCGAGCACTGCCTCGAATGTTTCGGCTGGGACCGGGTGATGTTCGGCGGTGACTGGCCGGTGTGCAACCTCACCTCGACGCTGGGGCGCTGGGTCGAAATGGCGAAGGAAATCGTCCGCACCGAATCCACCGAGCGCCGGCAAAAATTTTTCGCCGGCAACGCGGAACGCATTTACCAGTTGAAATGAAGCTGTTAAGACCAGACGGTCCTCACCCCAGCCCTCTCCCATCCGATGGGAGAGGGAGAATGATCGACAGTCGGTTGACGAAACCTGCGACATCGGCAATTCACAGACCAAGCATTACTGTTCCCTCTCCTTGGGGGAGAGGGTCAGGGTGAGGGCGCGCGAATAATCCAATGACCGGCTTCGACCCCAAACAATTGCAGCAGACCTGGCCGCGCCCTGCACGGCCAGGGCCGATTGTCATCCTTGGGGCGGGTGACATCGTCCGCGACGCGCATCTGCCGGCCTACCGCAAGGCTGGCTTCCCCGTCGCTGGCGTTTACGACCTCAACCCGCAGGTAGCCGAAAAACGGGCACAGGAATTCAACCTGCCCCGCGTGTTCACCAGCCTGGCCGAAGCGACTGCCACGCGGGACGCGGTGTTCGACATCGCCACCCCGCCCCGGGCGCATCAGGAGGTGCTGGCCCAGCTGCCCGATGATGCCGTGGTCATCGTTCAAAAGCCGATGGGAAACACGCTGGAAGCCGCCCGGGCCATCCGCGATCTCTGCCGGCGCAAACGCCTGAAGGCCGCGGTCAATTTCCAGCTTCGTTTCAGCACTTTTATGCTGGCCATACAGGACTTCATCCGGCGCGGCGAGCTCGGCGAGATTGTGGACGTGGAGGTGCATCTGAACCTGCAGACGCCCTGGGACGTCTTTCCATTTTTACTGACGGAGCCGCGCGTGGAAATTTTGCTGCACAGCGTTCATTATCTTGACCTCATCCGGTTGTTTCTCGGCAATCCGCGCCGGGTTTATGCCCGCACGGTGAAGCATCCGAAGTTCCCGAAACTGGCCAACACCCGGTCAAGCATCATCCTCGATTACGGCGACGAGATCCGCTGCTGCCTCTCGCTCAATCATTGCCATTCGTTCGGCACAAAACATATTGACGCCTCGTTTCGGATGGAAGGCACGGAAGGCTGCGCCATCGCCACGCTCGGCCTGCTGATGGATTATCCGCGCGGCCGGTCGGACCGGCTCGAAATCTTCGGCCGCTCGACGAAGGAATGGGTGGAAGTCCCCCTGGTTGGCGGCTGGTTTCCGGACGGTTTTGTCGGCACCATGTCGAACCTGCAGCGGTTTGCCGCCGGCGAAGACACCGCGCTCGTGTCGCCGGTGGACGACGCGTTTCAGACCATGCAGTTGGTCGAAGCCTGTTACCGCGCCGACGCTGGAGGCGGGGTTTTGCTGGGAAAGGTTCAATGAATCCGGGTTCGACTTCAACGGCGGCTTTGTGTCAAAATCGACAAAAGCAAATGTTCCATTCCCGGCCAACGATTCTGCCTGACTGCCTGATGCCATGAACCTCGTTTCCTCCAATCCCCTGCTCGGCGTGTTTTTGCACGGCATCGGCGCGGGATTCGCGGCGACATGTTACACGCCGCAGAAGCAGGTGAAACGCTGGTCGTGGCAGACCTACTGGCTTACCCAGGCGTCGTTCTGCTGGTTTCTCCTGCCGATCCTCGGCGCGATGCTGACGATTCCTCAGCTCGCAGACGTGCTGCGCGAGGCGCCGAAGGACGCCATGCTGAAATCGTTCGCGCTGGGCGCCGCGTACGGCATCGGGGGCACCGCCTTTGGCATTTCCATCCGGCACATCGGCTTCTCGCTCACCTATTCCATCGCCGTCGGCCTGTCCAGTGTGCTGGGCACGCTGATTCCGCCGCTGGTGCATGGCACGCTGGGCACGACGCTCAGCAAACCGGGCGCGGGCTGGATCATCGCCGGCATCGTCATCGGCACCTTCGGCATCGCGTGCACCGGTCTGGCCGGAAGGCTCAAGGAACTTGACCTCGTGTCGCAGCAATTGGACAAAGGCAATTTCAACCTGACCAAAGGACTGCTCCTATCGCTGTTGGCGGGCGTGCTGTCAGCAGTGTATGGGTTTGCACTGGACGCCGGGCAACCGATCGCCGACATCGCCGTCAAGCACGGTGCCGGCATCTGGCAGGGCAACGTGATTTATATTTTCGCCAACACCGGCGCGTTCGTGACCACCGCCCTCTATTGCCTTTATCTTCACGCCAAGCACAAAACCCTCGGCGAAATGGTGGAATTGCCTGCGGGTCCGGAGAAAGCCAGCCTCCCCTTGAACTGGGCGATGGCGATCATCACCGGCCTGTTCTGGTACGGCCAGTTCTTCTTTTACAATCTCGGCCACGTGCATTTGGGCGAGTACAAGTTCACGAGCTGGGCCATTCACATGATCATGCTCGTGCTGTTCAGTAATCTGGTCGGCCTGGCGCTCCGCGAATGGCGCGCCTGCCGCCGCATCACCGATGTCACCATCCTCTTCGCGCTGGCCGTGCTGACGGCCGCGGTGCTGGCGCTGACCTATGGCAATTACAAGGGCGACGAAGCGGCTAGGAAAGCTGCCGCCGCCCCACAAACGGAGACATCCCCATGAAACGCTACGGTTCGGTCATCGGCCTCCGGCCGGAAAAACTCGAGGAATACAAAAAACTTCACGCCGCGGTCTGGCCGGACGTGTTGAAAATGATCAAGGCCTGCCACATCCAGAATTATTCCATCTACCTGCGCCGGCTCGACGATGGGCGGCATTATCTGTTTGCCTATTTCGAATACACCGGCAGGGATTTCGCCGCCGACATGGCGAAGATGGCCGCGGACCCTACCACGCAACGCTGGTGGTCGGTGTGCAAACCCTGCCAGCAGCCACTCGTCGACCGCGCCCCGACAGAATGGTGGGCCGATATGGAGGAAGTGTTTCATCAGGATTGAATTATTAACGCAGGAGACGACGTGAGGAGGCGCTGGTTTCATTTGCGACATTGGAATTACGATTTACGAGTCACCCGCGCATTCGGAAGAGGCGCGTCAATCGTATATCGCAAATCGTAAATAGGGAGACTCGTTCCCGTGTCTTCTGCAATGAGAGTTTTGAAATGAAAATTATGAGAAAGCTATCAATACTGTCGGGCAGCCTGGCGCTGTTTGTCAGCCTGCAATCCGCCCCGGCGGCCGATGAGACCGTGGCGACCCAGGCCGCGCCGCCGGCGCTGCAACTGCCGTCGTTTTTCGGCGACAACATGGTGCTCCAGCAAAAACAGCCGGTGCCGGTCTGGGGTTGGGCCAGACCCGGGACGGAAGTGGCCGTGAAGTTTGCCGGGCAGACCAAACAGGCGAAGGCCGACGCCGACGGCCGCTGGGAAGTGCGGCTGAAATCGCTCAAAGCCTCTAGCCAGCCGGCAAATTTGGTCGTCGAAGCCGGCGAAACCCGGATATTCACGAATATTCTCGTCGGCGAAGTCTGGCTTTGCTCCGGCCAATCGAACATGGAAAAGCCCATCGGCAAACAGCCCGGCCAAAAGCCGGTGTTCAACGCCGACCAGGAACTCGCTGCGGCCGATTTCCCGGAGATCCGGCTGTTCAAGGCTCATACGGCGCTGGCCGCCGAACCGCAAAAAGATGTCAAGCCGGCCTGCGGCTGGCTCCTCTGCGATTCCAACTCGCTCGAGGCCATCAAGTTTTCCGCGGCCGGTTACTTTTTCGGCCGCGAAATCCACCGCCGGCTGAAAGTGCCCGTCGGGCTCATCGAATCCTCGTGGGGCGGCACGCGCATCGAACCGTGGACGCCGCCGGAAGGATTTAAAATGGTGCCATCGTTGGCCCACCTGGCGGCGCCACTGTCCGCCACCAACAAATTGAGCAGCACGACGCCGATGGCGATTTACCACGCGATGATCGCGCCGCTGGCGCGTTTTGCGATGCGCGGCGCATTGTGGTATCAGGGCGAATCCAATTGCATGGGCAAGGAACCGGACGGCCCGGTTTACACCGACAAAATGGCGGCGCTGGTCGGCGGCTGGCGCAAGCTGTGGCATGAGGGCGACTTCCCGTTTTACTATGTACAGATCGCGCCGTTCAAATATTACAGCGGCAACACCAAACGCGTGCCTGATGCCGATGCGCTGCCGGTATTCTGGGAAGCCCAGACCCGCGCCTTGCGGATTAAAAATACCGGCATGGTCGTGACGACTGACATCACGGACGACCTGAAGGACATTCACCCGCGCAACAAGCAGGATGTGGGCAAGCGGCTGGCGTTGCTGGCGTTGAACAAGACTTACGGGCAGAAAGACGTCACCTGTTCCGGTCCGGTCTTCAAGAAGATGAAAATCAAGGGCCCGCAGGCCGTTTTGACCTTCGACGACGCCGACGGCGGACTGGTCAGCAAAGACAATCAACCGTTGACCTGGTTTAGTATCGCTGGTGCCGACAAGAAATTTGTCCCCGCTCAAGCCATCATTACCCATGGCACGGTCGTGGTCTCTTCTCCGGATGTGGCCCAGCCCGTGGCCGTGCGTTTTGCCTGGAGCGAGCTGGCCCAGCCCAATTTCGCCAACCAGGCCGGCCTGCCCGCCGTCCCGTTCCGCACCGACCAGGTCAGCGTGGAGAAATAGGCCTTGTTCGGCGGGCGGAGCGCCGGAGCGCGAGTTGTCCCAACTCGCAGCGGGGCTAAGAACCTGGCATTGCAAATTTGTGGACCACCGCGCGCGGTATCGCCTGAATTGTCTTGGTGCATGGCATTCCGCTGGCTACATTCGCTTGAACCAACCCGGTGGAGAACTTATGAAGATCCGTCGCCATGCTTTCACCCTCATTGAACTGCTGGTCGTCATCGCCGTCATCGCCATCCTGGCGGCGCTGCTTTTGCCAGCGCTGTCCGCAGCCAAGAGAAAAGCTTTGCGGATGAGCATGAAATCGGCCGAGTCCGTGCAAATGGCGGCCGCGCCAGCAGAACCTGCCCGCCCGCCCGGCGCGCCGCCGCAACGACCCCTTGCCACGGTCAAAAGCTTCACCGCTTCCGTCTCGCTCAAGCCGGGTTTGAGCGTCGGCACGGCCCAGCCCGAGTCCATCTATTCCGCGCAGCTCAAGTCCGAGTTTCAGGCCTTCAACCCCGCCGGCAACGGTACCTGCGAGGTGCTCCTGCCGTTGCCGCCGCAGATCATTTCACTGGCGGACCTGGAGGTGACCGTGAACTCGCGGCCCAGCGAATCCGTCGAGATTCGCGGCGACAAGCTGGTCTGGTCGGGCCCGTTACCCAACGAGCCCACTCCCCTCACCATCGCCTTCTGCGCCGTCGGCAAAGGATTGTACAACCTGCAAACCCCGCCCAGCGCCATCCTGGACACTTTCCACATTGACGTCACCGCCGTGGGCTCGGACGTGCGCATGGTCGAACTTTCGCTCCAGCCCACCAAGCAGGTGCGCGGCAACGGCCAGACAGTTTACACTTGGGACTACAAACGGCTGCTGTTCGGCCGGCCCATCGCGCTGGATGTGCTGGGCGTCGCGCCGATTGATCGCCTCGGCGAACTCACCTGGCTGGGGCCGTCAAGCGTCGTGGTGTTCGGTCTGATCCTGGGGTTGGTGGCCAACGCTTTCGCCATCCGGAACTTTGACCGCTGGATGTTGCTGCTGGTGCTGGGCACGTTCACGGGCGCCTACCCGCTGATGTATTTCGCGCAGGAATTCATTCCGCTCAACGTCGCCATCTTCGCTTCCTCGGCCGTCGTCCTGGTGGTCATCGCCATCCGGGCAATGACGATTATGGCCGTGCGCTTGGCGTTGTTCGGCACGGTCCTGCCAGCCGCGGCCATTCTCGCGGTCACGCTCGTCGCCGCCACCCACACGCGCCTGCAGGGAATTCTCATTACCGGGACCGGTCTGGCGATCTTCATCGTGGCGATGCTGCTGATGCCCCGGATCAAGCAGGAGTTGGAAAAGACAAGCGAGGCCAAACCCACCCGCGCTGAGACTTTCTGACTTGGGCGGCGGCAGCATCAGGCGCACGCGGCGGCGAACAAAGCTTGTCCAGACGCCAAAGATGGTGCAAATGACAGAACTGTCATCTGCGGTTCAGCGGGAATTCATGTCAAAGGGGTTTCATGGTGGTAGTTCAACTTAAACAACCGAACGCCAATTCGAAATTAAACATGAAAAAATCCAGCCGCTGTTTGCTATCCGCCATCCTCGCCACTGGACTCATCGTCGTTGCCCTGACCGGCTGCGAGTCGGAAAAAAGCGAGCAACAACACAAGGAAGCCAAACAGGCCAAACTGATGGCCCAAGCCAAGGTGAGCAAAGAGGACGCCACCAAGATTGCGCTGGCCAAGGTGCCCAACGGCACTGTCAAGGAAGCGGAAATTGAAAAGGAACACGGCAAGTTGATCTGGTCGTTTGACCTCACCACGCCGGACACCAAGGACATCACCGAAGTCAACGTGGACGCCATGACCGGCGAAGTCGTGGCCGTCGAGAAAGAACCGGCGGAAAGCGAAGCCAGGGAAGCGGACAAGGAAAAGGCCCAGGACAAAGAAGTGCCGGTCACACTGGCGCAATTGTCGGCGCCGGCCCGGGCCACGGTGGAGCGAGTGACCGCCGGCGGCAAAATCGGGCAAATGACCAAAGAAGTCGAACGTGGGAAAACGGTCTATGACGTCGAGGCGACCGTGGACGGCAAACACCTGGAATTTTTGATTGCCGACGCGGATGGCGCGGTCCTGGGCACGGAAGTTCCCATTGCCTATGCCGACCTGCCGGAGGCGGTGCGCACCGCGGCGGAAAAGTATTTTGGCACCGGGTCCGGCTTGACGGCCATGAAGGGCATGGAGTTCGGCGAGACGACTTACGAAATCGAAGGCCCGAAGGATGGAAAGACCGTCGAGGCGACATTCGATCCGGAGGGCAAGCCGGCCCAGTAGGCAACAGTAACCCGCGATGGTCAACCAGCGTCCAAGCCCAGGGACCAGCGCGCCCGGCTTTGGAGGTTGACACCGGGGTGCCCAAGGCAAAAAGTGGTTTCACCAACTTAATTCAAACCAACAAGATTATGGAAAAAATGCTATTGCCGGTTCTGTTCAGCCTGACTGTCGCCGTCTGCCGTGCCGACGGGCCTTATCACTTCATCAAGGAAATCCCCGTCGGCGGTGAAGGCGGCTGGGATTACTGTACCGTGGATTCCGCGGCGCAACGCCTCTACGTCTCGCACGGGACCAAAGTCGTGGTCATTGACCTCGCCAAGGACCAGGTCATCGGCGAGATCACCAACACGCCAGGAGTGCACGGCATCGCCATCGCCCACGACCTCGGACTGGGCGTGACCAGCAACGGCCGTGAAAACAAGGCCGGCATCGTGGATTTGAAAACGCTGCAGACGCTTTCCAAGGTGGACACCGGCCAGAACCCCGACGGCATGCTCTACGAGCCGGGCCGGAAGGAAGCCTACCTGTTCAACGGGCGCGGCCAGTCGGCGACGGTGGTGGATGTGAAGGGCGCCAAGGTGGTCGCCACCATTCCGTTGGGCGGCAAGCCGGAATTCGCGCAAGCCGACCCGGCGGCGGGCCGAGTTTACAACAACCTCGAAGACAAGAGCGAGGTGGCGGTGATTGACACCGGGACACACACCGTGGTCACCAACTGGCCGATCGCGCCGGGTGAGGAAGCTTCGGGCATGGCGATTGATTTGAAAAATCACCGGTTGTTCCTCGGCTGCGGCGGCAGCAAGACGATGGTGATGCTGGACAGCACCACGGGCAAGGTCATCACCTCGGTGCCCATCGGTCAGGGCGTGGATGCCAATGCGTTTGACCCCGGCACCATGCTGGCGTTTGCGTCCTGCGGCGACGGGACGACCACGATTGCCAGGGAAGCAACGCCGGACACGCTGACCGTGGTGCAGAAGCTGGAAACCCAGCGCGGCTCGCGGACGATGGCGCTGGATCCCGCGACGCACAAAATCTACCTGGCGGCGGCCAAATTCGAGGCCCCGGCGCCAGGCGAACGGCGCGGCAAGATGGTCCCGGACAGCTTCAAGATTCTCGTGTACGGCATGGAAAAATGATCCGTTGAAGCGTAGGGAAACGAGTCGTAGCAATCGCCGCCGCACTTTTTTAACGTTTCAACAATTCAACGATTCAACGATTGTCAGAACATGCGCGTGCTGGTGGTTGAAGACGAAAAGAAGACGGCATCTTTTGTCCGCAAAGCGCTCCAGGCCGAGGGCTTCGCCGTGGACGTCTGCCACAACGGCGATGACGCGCTCGCGGCGGTCCGGGCCACGCCGTTTGATGTCATCGTGCTCGACATCATGCTGCCGGGCCGCGACGGCTTGAGCGTGCTGCGCCAGTTGCGCGACCGCAAGAACGCGACGCCGGTCTTGCTCCTGTCCGCGCGCGGCGAAGTTAATGAGCGTGTCGAAGGCCTGAACGCGGGCGCGGACGATTACCTGCCCAAGCCGTTCGAGCTGGCTGAACTGGTCGCGCGGGTGCGGGCGCTCACCCGCCGGACCAGCGAGAACAAATCCACCATCCTGCGCGTGGCCGGTCTCACGCTGGACACCGTCACGCATCGGGCGCAGCGCGGCGGTCGCGACATCGAACTGACGGCGCGCGAATACCGGCTGCTGGAGTTTTTGATGCAGTCACCCGGCCGCCTGTGCGGGCGCATGATGATTCTCGAGAAAGTCTGGGAGTATGATTTCGATCCGGGGACCAACCTCGTGGACGTTTACATCCGCCGGCTCCGGGAAAAGATTGACGCCGGCTTCGAACCCAAGCTGCTTCACACCGCGCGGGGAGCAGGTTACCTCCTGAAGGAACCGGCATGAGCTTTCGTACCCGGCTCACCCTCTGGTATGCGGCCGTTCTCTTTGTGTCGCTCCTGGCCATGAGTATCGCCGCCTACTTTGAAATCGGGCGGGCGCGCAGCGAGGTCCTGCGCAGGGCCGGTGTGCCGGATAATCTGATTGCCAAGGACCAGCAGGAGGATTTTGAAGACGTGTCGGAAATTCTGGCCTGGTACGGGCTGCCGGCGGCGGCACTGGCGCTGGCCGGCGGCTGGTGGCTGATGCGCAAAACCATGATCCCGGTGGCCGGCCTCACGCGCGCCGCGGAAAAAATCACCGCCCGCAATTTGAGCGAACGTCTGCCGCGCACGAACCGCGGCGACGAACTGGACCGGCTCACCGCCGTATTCAACGATATGCTGGCGCGGCTCGACGACTCGTTCAACCGCACCCGCGAGTTCACTTTGCACGCTTCCCACGAGTTGAAAACTCCGCTGACCGTTCTGTGCGGTGAAACCGAGACCGCCCTGCGCGACGAATCGCTGTCCGCCGCCGAGCGCGAACGTGCCGCCAGCCAGCTCGACGAGCTGCGCCGCCTGGCGCGCATCGTGGACGGCCTCACCCTGCTCGCCAAAGCCGACGCGGGCCAAGTCGCGCTGAAGCTGGAGCTGGTGCGCCTGGATGAGCTGGTGCGCGATAATTTTGAAGACGCGCGCATTCTTGCCGAGCCGCAGGGCGTTCGGGTGGAACTAACCGTCTGCGAGGAAATCACCCTGCCGGCTGACCGCCATCGGCTGCGGCAATTGCTGCTGAATCTGGCCGACAACGCTGTTAAATACAACCAGCCGGAAGGCCGGGTGACGATGAGCCTGCGCCGGGCGGACGACGTGGCGGAATTCACCATCGCCAACACCGGTCCAGGCATTCCGCCGGAAACGTTGCCGCGCGTATTCGACCGGTTCTTTCGCGGCGACCCGGCGCACAGTCCCACGGTGGACGGCTGCGGGCTCGGCTTGAGCATTGTGCAATGGATCGTTTCCGCACACAACGGAAGCGTCAAAATCAAATCCGCGCCGGGGCAATTGACGACCGTCACGGTGCGATTGCCGTTGCAGGCCTAAGGAAATGAAACACTCAACTCTCAACGTTCAACATCGAACATCCGATTTATGGCCCGTTGCCCGGGCGAAATTTGTTGGGGATTGGAAGTTGAATGTTGAATGTTGGATGTTCGTCGCGCTCTTCCTTCTGGTTGCCGGCTGCGCCCGCTACCACCCGCAGCCTCTCTCGCCCGAACAAACCGCCGCGCAACTGGAGTCCCGGCGATTGGACGATCCCGGGCTGAAGCCGTTCCTCGAAAAGAACCTCGGGCACGCTCTGTCAGACTGGCCGCTGGAAAAGTGGGATCTGAACACGCTCACGCTGGCGGCGTTTTATTTCCATCCGGACCTTGATGTGGCCCGCGCGCAATGGCGCGTGGCCGAAGCCGGCATCAAAACCGCTGGCGCCCGGCCGAATCCGTCGCTGACCGTAACGCCGGCCTACGACAGCCAGATTCCGGACAACCCCAGCCCGTGGATGGTGCCGATGAGCCTGGATGTGCCCATCGAAACCGCCGGCAAGCGTGCCAAACGCATCGCCGAGGCCCGGGACGTTTCCCAATCCGCCTGGTGGGGGCTCATCACGACCGCCTGGCAGATTCGCGGCGGCGTTCGCGCCAGTTTGCTGGATTTCGCCGTCGCCCGTCAGCGCGCGGCCTTGCTGGCGGAACAACTTTCGGCGCAGACACAAATCGTGAAACTGCTCCAACAGCGCTTTGACGCCGGCGAAATTTCACGGCCCGATCTCCTCACGGCGCAAATCGCGCTCAGCAAGACCCGCCTCGACGAAAGCGACGCGCAGACGCAACTGGCCAACGCCCGTTCCCAACTGGCCGAAGCGCTCGGTGTCAACGGCGCCGCGTTGACCGGGATGAGTCTGGATTTTAACTTTTCGGCGCGCGCGCCGGGCGACCTGACTTCCGCCGAGGCGCGCCGGGTGGCGTTGCTGGGGCGGTCGGACATTCGCGGGGCGCTGGCCGATTACGCGGCCGCCCAGGATGACTTGCGCCTGCAAATTGCCAAGCAATACCCGGATTTGCACCTCGGCCCCGGTTACGCCTGGAATGCCAACCAGAACAAGGACAACGAGTGGAGCCTGGGCCTGACCGTGGATTTGCCGATTCTCGACCAGAACCAGGGGCCGATCGGCGAAGCCAAGGCGCGCCGCGAGCTGGCCGCCGCGCAGTTCATCGCGCTGCAGGCGAAGGTCATCGGTGAAATTGACCGGGCACTGGCCGGCTACCGGGTGGCGCTCGACCAATTGCAGACCGGCGAGGCGTTGCTCGTTTCGGAACAGCAGCAGGAAAAGTCGGTCGAGGCCCAGCAGCGGGCCGGCGCCGCCGACCAGCTTGATGTGTTAAGCGCGCGGGTGGAATTTGACACCGCTGCGCTTGGCCATCTCGACGGCCAGGCCAAATTTCAAACCGCGCTCGGCGCCCTGGAAGGCGCCTTGCAACGTCCGGCGGACGGGCTGTTAGCCATGCTCAATGCCAACGCGCTGACGAACAGCGTCCAGGATCCGTCTCCCGTCTCTCCCGCAAAGAAAAACAAGCCATGAAAACGTCAGTAAAAATTCTTTTGACCGCGCTTGCCGCCTTTGCCGCGGGCGGGGCGCTGGTCTTCTACTTCATCAAAGCCGAGCCAAAATCGGGCGCGGAAGCCGGCGCCGAGGGTGCAGCCGCCGGCCCGGTGCAACTCAAACGCGCCGCGAACGGCGAAACCGTCGTCGTCCTCGACGCACCGACCCAGCAACGGCTCAGCCTGAAGAGCGAGACGTTGGCCGCCCTGCAATGGCAACCGGAGGTGAAGGGTTATGGCGCGGTGATTGACGCAGCCACTCTGGCAGCGGCGGTGGCGGACCTGGAATCCGCGCGGACCGCGGCGGAAGCCTCAAGCCGGGAATACGAGCGGCAAAAAACACTCGCGGCACAGGGCAATGCTTCCGCCCGCGCGCTGGAAGCCGCCCGGGCCACGGCGACCCACGATCAACTTGCCTTTGAATCCGCGCGCGCGAAGTTCGCCCTCGACTGGGGAAAATCGCTGGCCGACCAAACCAATCCGGCCGGGCTGGTTCAGCAGCTTTCCGCCGGCGAAACCACGCTGGTTCGGGTGGATTTGCCCGCCGGCCAGGTTCTGTCGGCGCCGCCGGCTTCGGCCCGGATCGTCGCGCTGACGGACGAATCAAAATCCGTTGACGGCGAGTTGTTCAGCGCCACCGCTGGCGTGAATCCGACGACGCAAAATCAGAGTTTTTTCTATTTAATCAGAGGCCGGCCGTTGCCGTCGGGCGCGGCGGTCACGGGCTTTCTGAAAGTTCCCGGCGAATCCGTGAGCGGCGTGGTCGTGCCCGCCGATGCCGTGTTGCGTTACGAAGGCAAGGGCTGGGCCTACCTTCAGACCGGCACGAATGATTTCACCCGGACCGAAATTCCCCTCGATCGTCCGGTCGCGAACGGCTGGTTTGTTTCCGGTGGTTTGACGCCCTCCAATCGGATTGTCATCAGCGGTGCGCAAACCGTGCTCTCCGCGGAATTGAGCGGCGGCAATTTCAACTCCGGCTCCCGCGACTAATATGCAAAGAATCCAATTGCCGACTGACCGGATTACCGACTGGAAGTCGTTTCATTCCGTTTTTGCGGAGGTAATGGGATTCCCGACATTTTACGGGCGCAACTTGGATGCTTGGATTGATTGCATGTCAGATTTGACCCAAACCGACAGAGGGATGACGAAAGTGCAAATTCAAAAAGGGGAAGCTTTACTATTGGAGATTGTCTCAGCGGGAGCGTTCAAGAAGCGTTTGCCCGAAATCTTTGATGCGCTTCTCGAATGCACAATTGCAGTAAACCGCCGGTTTTTGGAGGCCAACGAACCACCGGTCATCTCACTCGTCTTTTTATAAAATGCTCCGACGCCTTGTTGAAATCTCTTTGCGGTCGCGCGGCGTGGTCATCACGCTGGCCGTCGCCCTCATCGGCTACGGCATCTACGTCGCCAAAACGGCCAAACTCGACGTCTTTCCCGACTTCGTCCAGCCGCAGGTGACCGTGCAGGCCGAGGCGCCGGGGCTGGCGCCCGAGCAGGTCGAGGCGCTCGTCACCCGCCCGGTGGAAAGCGCCTTGAACGGCGCGGGCAACCTGGATTCCATCCGCTCGGAATCCATCCAGGGTCTGTCGGTCGTCACTGCCGTGTTCAAGGAAGGCACGGACATCTTCATCGCCCGGCAGATGATTGCCGAGCGGCTGGCACAGGTCGGTGGCGAACTGCCCGCCGGCGTCCAGACGCCGACCATGGAGCCGCTCACGTCGTCCACGATGGACCTGCTCAAGTTCGGTCTGGTTTCCGACAAGCTGTCGCCGATGGAACTCCGGACGTTTGCCGACTGGACGGTGCGGCCGCGGCTGCTGTCCGTGCCCGGCATCGCGGCGGTGAAGGTGTTCGGCGGAGAAGTGAAGCAGTTACAAATCCAGGTCAAGCCGGACCGGTTGCAGGCGTTCGGGATTTCGGTGCAAGACGTGCTGACCGCCGCCGGTGCGGCGACCGGCGTGCGCGGCGCCGGTTTTGTTGAAACGACCGCCCAGCGGCTCGTGCTCCAGACCGAAGGCCAGTCCATCACTGCCGAGGCGCTGGGCAATGTCGTGGTTACCCAGCGCGACGGACGCAGCATCCGGCTGAAAGATGTCGCGGACGTGGCCACCGGTGGCGAACCCAAATTCGGCGATGCACTCATCAACGGCAAGCCGGGCATTTTGATGACGACGGCCAGCCAATACGGCGCGAACACGATGGAAGTGACGCTCGGCGTCGAGAAGGCCTTGGACGAAATGAAGCCGACGTTTGCGGCGGCGGGCATCGAATACGTGCCGGGACTGCACCGGCCGGCCACCTTCATCGAAATCGCGATTCACAACATCAAGAACTCGCTGTTGCTGGGCGCGGTGCTGGTGGGCGTGGTGCTCTTTATCTTCCTGCTCGACTGGCGGACGGCGCTGATTTGTTTCACCGCCATCCCGCTGTCGCTGCTCGCGGCCGTCATCGTGCTCGACCATTTCGGCGTGACCCTGAACACGATGACGCTGGGCGGCCTGGCGGCGGTCATCGGCGTGGTGGTGGACGACGCCATCATCACCGTGGAAAACATCCTGCGCCGGTTGCGCGGCAATCTCGGACAGGCCGCGCCGCGTCCGCTGTTTGCCGTGATTTCAGAGGCCACGCTCGAAGTGCGGAGCGCCGTGGTTTATGCCACGTTCGTCGTCGCGATGGTTTTCCTGCCGGTGCTGACGATGTCAGGTTTGCAGGGGCGATTCTTCGCACCGCTGGGCACGGCGTTCATACTCGCCAACCTGGCATCGCTGGTGGTGGCGTTGACCGTGACGCCGGCGCTGTGCTACGCGCTGCTTTCGCGGGTGAAACCGCACGAGGAACCGGATTACCTGCGGCGATTAAAAGCCCTTCATCGCCGTTTGCTGGAGAGTCTCAGTCAGCGTCCCAAGACCATCATCGGCGCGGCGCTCGCATTGTTTGTCGCGGCGCTGGCATCATTGCCGTTTTTTGGCGGCGAATTTCTGCCCGACTTCCGCGAAGGCCATTTTGTCGTCCAGCTCACCATGGCGCCCGGCACGTCGCTCGAGGAAATGCTGCGGCTCGGCGGGCGGATTTCGGCGGACCTGTTGAACATTAAGGCCATTCGCAGCGTTGAAGAACAGGCCGGGCGCGCCCAGGGCGGAGAAGACACCTGGGGGCCGCATCGCGGGGAGATCCACGTGGAATTGAAACCGACTGCGGGCGAAGACCAGGAAAAAGTGCAGGATGACATCCGCGCCACCCTGGCGAAATATCCCGGTGTCCAAAGCGAGGTGCTGACCTTCCTCGGCGACCGCATCGGCGAGACCATCGCCGGCGAAACGGCCCAGGTGGTGGTGAATGTTTTCGGCGACGACCTCGACGTGCTCGACGCGAAGGCGCAGGACGTGGCGCAGGTCCTGGCCAGGGTGCCGGGGGCGGCGGACGTGCAGATTTCCGCGCCGCCGGGCGCGCCGCGCATGGTGGTGCAATTGCTTCCTGACCGGCTGACTCAATTTGGCTTCCGCCCGCTGGAAGTGCTTGAAGCGGTGCAAACGGCATATCAAGGCGACGTGGTGGCGCAGACCTACGAAGGCGACAAGGTGTTCGACGTGGCGGTCATCCTGGAACCGTCCGCCCGACAACGGCCGGAGGACATCGGGAAATTGCTGGTGGGCAACGCAACGGGATTGCAAATGTCGCTGAACCAGCTGGCGAACGTCTTTCTGACCACCGGCCGTTACTCCATTCTGCATGACGGCGCGCGGCGGCGACAGACCATCACTTGCAACCCGGCCGGTCGCGATGTGGCGTCCTTTGTTGCCGATGCGCGGCAGAAAATTGCCGACAAGGTCAAGCTGCCGGCGGGCGTGTACGTGGAATTCAGCGGCGCGGCCGAGGAACAATCGCGGGCGCAGCGCGAACTGCTGCTGCACTCGCTCGTGGCGGCGGCAGGAATCATCCTGCTGCTGGCAATGGTGTTTCGCAAGGCCAGCCACCTGCTGCTGGTGCTGGCCAACCTGCCCTTCGCGCTCGTCGGCGGTGTGCTGGCGATCTTTCTCACTGGCGTGTTCGGCGAAGGCGCGTCGCTCTCGCTGGGGACGCTCGTCGGGTTCGTGACCCTGTTTGGCATCACCATGCGCAATTCCATCATGATGATTTCGCACTTCGAACATTTGGTGAAAGAGGAGGGCATGACCTGGGGACCGGAATGCGCATTGCGAGGCGCGACTGAGCGGCTGATTCCGATCGCGATGACGGCGCTGGTGACCGCGCTGGGGTTGTTGCCGCTGGCCATCGGCTCGGGCGAGGCGGGTCGCGAAATCGAAGGCCCGATGGCCATCGCCATTCTCGGCGGACTGGTGACCTCCACGCTGCTGAACCTGCTGGTATTGCCGGTGCTGGCCCTGCGCTTTGGTAAATTCCAAAAGGCTGCGCCAGGCAAGGCCTGACGGCGCGTATCCCCGCCGCTCGCGCATCGTGCAGCAGAAAGCTGTTTTGACGGAACGCGGCTGTACGCGAAGCGTCAGCCGCAGCGCTGCGGCTGGTCGATGACACAGCTGCGCTCCCTAAAATCGGCGAAGCAGATCACTGCCCGCTAGGCTTTGGGCTTGCCAGCAGACCGGATTGCCGCTACCGCTTGAGCCGGGAACGAGAAGGGCTATGCAGATTCGATCTGATGCCGGGCACTCCGGCTGGCGTGCGGTTCCGCCCCATTGGCTCTCTGGGCCGGTTGCCGGCTCATTGTTGTTGCTCGCCATATTGACCGTGAGCGGGTGCCGCACGGTCGAGGCGCCCTCCGAACATGTGGTCCTCGTGGATCATTCCGGCCGTTCGCTTTACCTCGCCGGTCCAAAAGCCCGCAAAGCTGAATGCACGAACGATTTCGCACAGCACCTGCGGGACATCACCAACGCTATTGCCACCGACACCAATTGCCTCGCTCCCGATGGGACCCGGCAAATCCTGATTTTTGTGCATGGCGGCTTGAACTCCTACAATCAAAGCCTGCAACGGGTCAATGACCTCACCCCCAAAATTGCGGGCGCTCACTATTACCCGCTCTTCGTCAATTGGGACTCGGGGTTGAAGTCGAGTTACTTCGAACATCTGTTCCTGGTGCGGCAAGGCGAAGTCGAGCCGTTCTGGGGACCGATCACCTTTCCCCTGTATTTCGTAGCGGATGTCGGGCGCGCCGCCACGCGGGCGCCGGTGGTCTGGTATTACCAGTTGACCAGTGATTTTACGACCACGATGCGTTATGAAAGCCCGATTCGCTTCGGCCAAAGCCGTTCCAACTGGCTGGCGCGGGCCACTTCCAACTCGTGGCCCGGGCTGCGCCTGTCCATCGGGAGCGACGATCGCACGTGGGGCAGCAAATGCGGCTATTTCTCCTCCTACATCGTCACCTTTCCCTGCAAACTGGCGACCGGGCCGTTCATCGACGCTTTTGGCAAGAGCGCCTGGGACAACATGTCGCGGCGAACCCAGACCATGTTCCGCTCGCCGGCAGAATTTGAGCGACCGGCCATCAGCAACGAAGTCTGGGCGGCCCGCGAACGCGTCGGCCAGCCGGCGGACGGAGCAGTGGCCCGGTTGATGAAGTCATTGGACGACCTCGCGGCCGCCGATCCATCGAATCATTACGCCATCACGTTGATCGGTCACAGCATGGGCACGATTGTGGCCAACGAGATGCTGCGAACGCATCCCCACCTCTGCTACTCCAACATCGTGTACATGGGCGCGGCCTGCAGCGTCAGCGACTTCGCCAGCGCCGTCATTCCCTGTCTCGAACGCGAAACGAACGCGCACTTTTACAATCTCACGCTGCATCCCATCGCCGAGGCGCGGGAGGCGCAATGGAATTATCTGGATCTGACGCCGCGCGGCAGTCTGCTGGAATGGATTGACAATTTCCTGGCCAACCCCCGCACGGTCCCCGAACGCACGCTGGGCAAGTGGGACAACGACGTTTCCACCACCGCGCTCATCCCGACGAATGTGGCCAGCCGGATCCGGATCAAGGCATTTGCCGTGGGACCGCGAAGCGAATTTCCCGACAACCCCATGGTGCACGGTGATTTCAGCGAGGAACCGTTCTGGAAACGGGATTTCTGGACCAAACGGGCGAAATGATTTTCGATTTACGATATACGATTTACGCTGGAGGTCGGCATCGTGGGCGGCTGTCGTAAATCGTAAATCGCATATCGTAAATTCGGCCGACGTTTCGTGCGGCCACCACCTGCGCCGAGACATGCTCAAACTCGCGGCTGAACGCGCCCGTCTCGCGAACGCATTCTGCTCGACCAATCCGCCGGCAGCCGCTACCTTCCCGCCAATTCTCACCTCGAGGTGAATTATGGATGAACTGTTGAAAATTTTGCAGGCCAATGCGACCGAGTCGCGCGAAAACATCGCCAAAATGCTGAATATCTCCGTCGCGGAGGTGGACAAGCGCATCGCCAAATACGAAAAAAGCGGCGTCATCCGCGGTTACCAGGCCGTGTTGAACGAGGACAAGCTCGACCTCGACACTGTCACCGCGGTCATCGAAGTCAAGGTGGCGCCGCAGCGCGAAGGCGGGTTCAACACCATCGCCGAGCGCATCAGCAAGTTTCCCGAGGTGCGCTCGGCGTATCTGATGAGCGGCACTTACGACCTGCTGCTGTTCATCGACGGCCGCAATCTGCGCGAAGTGGCCGCGTTCGTCAGTGAACGGCTCTCGCCGCTCGAGGGCGTGCTGTCCACGTCCACCCATTTCATGCTCAAAACCTACAAGCGCCTCGGCGTGCTGATGGAATCCGGCCATGCAGAAGAAAGACTCAGTGTCGCTCCGTAACCGCATCAACGCGACGGTGCGCGACATCCCGCGCTCGGGCATCCGCGACTTCTTCGACATCGTCAGCACGATGAAGGACGTGATCAGCCTGGGCATCGGTGAGCCGGATTTTGACACGCCGTGGCACGTGCGGGAATCCACCGTATTCGCGCTCGAACGCGGCGTGACGCATTACACCAGCAATCTCGGCTACCTCGAACTCCGCCAGGCGCTCGCCAAGTACGTCGGCAAAAAATTCGGCGCGCATTACCACCCGGAAAACGAAATCCTCGTCACCGTCGGCGTCAGCGAGGCGCTGGACCTCGCCTTGCGCGCGCTGGTCACGCCCGGCGACGAAGTGCTGTACCACGAGCCGTGCTACGTGTCCTACCGCGCCACGATTTTGTTTGCGCACGGCGTGCCGGTGGCGGTGGAGACGAAGCCCGAAAACGGGTTCCGCCTCACGCGCGCGATGCTGGAGGCGAAGGTAACGCCGAAAACCAGGGTGTTGATGTTGAATTTTCCGAATAACCCGACCGGCGCCGTCATGGCCCGGCAGGATTTGGAGGACATCGCTGCGTTCGCCCGCGAGCGCGACTTGATTATCGTCACGGATGAAATCTATGGCGAGCTGACCTACGACGCGCCGCATACGAGCATCATCAGCCTGCCGGGCATGCGCGACCGGACGGTTTTCCTGCACGGCTTCTCGAAGGCATGGGCGATGACCGGTTACCGGCTCGGCTACGCCTGCGGTCCGGCGGAACTCATCGTAGCGATGATGAAAATTCACCAGTACACGATGCGCTGCGCTTCCTCGATGGGCCAAAAAGCCGCCATCGAAGCGCTCGCCCGGCCGGATTCGGATGTGGGCGAGATGGTAAATGAATACCGTCGTCGCCGGAATTTTATGGCAGCGGCGTTTGCGGACATGGGTATTGAATGCCACCGTCCGCTCGGCGCGTTCTACGCGTTTCCGAGCGTGGCGAAGTTCGGTCTGAAATCGAAGGATTTCGCGCTGAAGCTGCTGCACGAAGAAAAAGTGGCGGCGGTGCCGGGCACGGCTTTTGGTGAATGCGGCGAAGGATTTCTCCGCTGCGCCTACGCGACCAGCATGGACAATCTCAAGGAAGCCATGGTCCGGTTGAAACGGTTTATTGGGAATCTGAAGCGTGAAACGTGAAGCGCCATGCCGCCTACCCCCTTGGCTTATAAATATGTGATGCTCGCGGCAATGATTGGCTTCATCAATCATTATGCCCCTAGGTTAAATTTGCCGATTGATGTTCCACTTAAGGAACAGGAAATTCAACGTTTGCATGTTTCACCACTCGATAAAGTGGTGCCCGTCTGCAGCGGCGGGATCCGGGTAAAGAACTATCTCTTCGATTTCGGTGACACACATTTTTAAAGCCCCTACGCCGACTTAACTCTTTATTTCGTCATTACCAAATTGGAGGACGATGGAATGACCTCGTTCGGGATCCCGCTGCTAGAATTGCATGAATCATCGGGCTCGCTCATGGAACGGGCTTCGCGGATGAAATACACTGTCAGCACTAATGATTTGCGTCGGATCGCCACAAACTACCTGGTGGCTTTGGAAATTGATCCGAAAGCATTTGCAAAAACACCTTTTGAGGTTGATACCTTGCCTTTCCATTCGAACCGGGGTTTGGTGCCGAATCCACTGATGTATGCTTATTGGGGAAAACCAGCGCTGAGAGCGCCCGGCACCAACGGCATGGCGTTTGAAATTTCAGCCGTAAGCGGCGAGCTGCTGGAAATGAACGTCGGCAATGCTTCGGGTTGCGGGGGGCTGCCGTTGATCAAGGATTTCGAAAAGCTGGGCGGCATCTCGGATGAGGAATTCTTGAAATATTCAGACGTGGAGCGCAGCAATCTAGTTGTCAAATTCGCGACATGCCCATCTTTGATCACGCCAGAGGCTATGAATTTGGGTCTGGTTTTAACAACCAATAGGTTTGCCAGAACCAAGGCGTTTAGAAACCCTCCCTGAGCTATATTAATTTCGGTTTCTCCCACTTCATCCCATGGGCCTCAGCGACGGCGGGCTGGGTGAGCTTGCCGTTCATCACGTTGATTCCGCCGAGCAACGCCGGATGCAGGCGACAGGCTTCAGCCAGATCGTGGTCGGCCAGCGCTTCGATGTAGCGGTACGTCACATTGGTGAGCGCTTGCGTGGCGGTGCGGGCAAAGGCGCCGGGCATGTTCGCCACGCAATAATGCGTCACGCCTTCCTCCACAAAAACCGGGTCGTGATGCGTGGTCGGGCGCGACGTTTCCGCGCAACCGCCCTGGTCGATCGCAATATCCACAAACACGCTGCCGGGCCGCATCCGGCGGAGCATGTCGCGGCGGACCAGTTTGGGCGCCCGAGCACCGGGCACCAGCACCGCGCCGATGAGCAGGTCCACATCCGGCAACAATTCCAGCAGATGTGATTCATTGGAATACAAGGTGTGCGCCGTGTGCAGCGTGATGTCGAGAAAGCGCATCCGCTCCAGATCCACTTCCAGGATGGTGACATCGGCGCCCATGCCCTGGGCCATGCGCGCGGCGTTGATGCCCGCCGAACCGCCGCCGAGCACGACCACTTTGCCCGGCAAAACGCCCGGGACACCGCCCAGCAGCACGCCGCTGCCGCCAAAATGTTTTGCCAGAAAATAGCCGCCAACAAGAATGGACATCCGGCCGGCGATTTCGCTCATCGGTTCGAGCAGCGGCAGCCGGCGATTGACCTCGATGGTTTCGTAGGCCACCGCCGTCACGCCCGATTTCATCAGCGCCTCCGTCAACGGTTTGCCGGCAGCGAGGTGCAGATAGGTGAACAGCACCTGCCCGGGCCGCAACAGTTTGAATTCAGCCGGCAATGGTTCCTTGACCTTCACAACCAGGCCAGCCTTCTTGAACACCGCGGCGTGAGAATCGGTGAGCGTGGCGCCCGCCTGCTCGTATTCCGCATCCGGGAAACCCGCTCCGACCCCGGCGCCGCGCTCGACGAGCACCTCGTGACCGCGCTTGATGAGTTGATACACGCCGGACGGCAGCAGGGCCACCCGGTATTCCTGTTCTTTGATTTCCTTGGGAACGCCGATGATCATAGTGGGAACTCCTGTTCTTTGTCGGGCACAACCACCTCGCGTTTATCCGCCGGCTGAGGGATTGATGGCGGTGGTGCGGCCATGCGAACCGCTGCGATATCACCCGGGATTGCCTCGGCTTCATCCTCGTCCTTCGTCCTCGTCCTTGACTGCGCCTTGTCCGATTTCGACGACGAGACGGAGGACGAGGGCGATAACGTTTCGGTTGGTGGCGGCGCGGCGATTTCGCGCCGGGCCTGGGTACGATTGACCAGTGCCAGCATGGTGACCGCCGTGGCGGCCTGGCGCTCGGCCTCCTCGATGCGGGCGAATTCGCCGTAAACTTCCGCCCGCACCGGTTCATCGCGCAGATGCAGTTCCTGCCCGCCCCCCGCGCGCAGGGCGCGCAGGATGTCGTGAGCATTGATGGCCTCCAGCGGCCGGGCCGGCGCATAGGCGGTTTCGACGCCGGCGACCTCCATGACGAGCCGCGCGTGCAGGAGCGTGTGCAGAACCTGCTGCGCGAGTTTCGTGGGAATGCCCAATTCCGCGGCCATTTCCGGGACGGTGACCGGCGGCCGGCCCTGCTGGAAACGCTGGCCGATGCACGTCATCAGCCGCAACGCGACGAATTCGCGGCCGCGCTGGTTCACATTTTCCGCGAGCTTGTCCTGCAGATAGGCCTTGCGGTTTTGGAAGGCGTAGGCGACCTGCGCGCCGAACAGCAGAATCACCCAGGAAAAATACAGGCCGATCATGAACACCGGCACCAGGCCGAGGCTGCCGTAAATCTTGCTGTTGGACACCACGCGGGAAACGTAGAGAAAACCGAAGAGATTGTTCAAATGCCAGAGCGAGCCGCCGACCACTCCGCCGACCAACGCCGCCCCGACCCGGACCCGGGTATTGGGCACCAGCAGATAAATCACCGTGAACGTCAGCCACAGGACCACGAGCGGCAGGAATTGGAAAATGAGGCTGCCGACCAGCGGCATGTGGGTCACGTAACCTTCGGCGGATTGAAAATGCCTCCCGCCGGCCAGGCCCAGCGCGCCGGCGAGGGCCAGCGGCCCCAGCGTGATGGTCGCCCAGTAAAGCACGATGCGCCACAGCCAGTTGCGTCCGCGGGTCACGCCCCAGATGTCGTTAAAAGTTTCCTCGACGTTCGCCAGCAGCTGGATGGCCACCACCACCAGCAGCAACATGCCGATGGTGCCGAGCGCGCCGCTCTGGGTTTTTTGGACAAAATCACGGATATCCCGGGCCACCTCCCTTTGCGCGGCCACCACGCGCGTATCGGTCGCCACTGGCGCGCTGGTTGAGTTGGCGGCGCCGGCTGTCAAACCCGCTTCCCCGGCGGCGGGATTGGTCGGGGTCAGGTCCACCGACAGGCCAGGACTGAGGTTCAGTGAAACCTTTTGTTCATTGGTGCTGAGGCTGGCGGGCGGCATGACGCTGGAAACCACCTTGTCAATGGCCTGATAGATTTTTTCCTCGCCCTCGCTTTTCAGCAGGCTGCTGGTGACGCTGATGGCCACGGCGAGCAGGGGAATGAGCGCGAGGAGCGTGGTATAGGACAGCGCCGCGGCGCGGACCAGGCAGCGATTGCGCACGAAACTGCGGATGACCAGCGCCCAGAGGTGGACGAAACGTTCGAGCCGGTTGAGTTCGCTTTCCGCGCCGGTATGAACGCCGGTCAAAATTGCAGTCAGACGTGAAAACGGCCTTATCGCCATGTGTTATGCCACGCTAACAAACCCGCCCGCCAAGTCAATGTTCCCCATCCGATGTGCCGAATCCGCTTTATTGCGGCCGCAAAAGCGGCATACTGTCCGCCGGTGCGTCCGTAGCTCAATTGGATAGAGCTTCTGACTTCGGATCAGAAGGTTGCAGGTTCAAGTCCTGCCGGACGCGCCATTCACCTTGTTTTGCCACACCACGACTCGCCGTGCCAGACAGCGACTTCAGACCCATATTTACAGACGATTTCTCGCTTTTCGATTTGTCATCCACAGTGACAGCCAATGACGGCAAAAGACCATCAAAGTCATTTCTTTGTGCGTCTCTTTGTGCGTCATCTTCCAATCCGGTCCACGATAGCTTTTCAACCGCACTCCGCAGCGCAAACAGCGACGCATCCGCATACGTATTCGCCGTCAGCCGGGGATCGTTGTGCCGCATCAGTTCCATCGCCTCGCGTTGCGGCACCCCGGCCCGATGCAGGTTCGTGCAGAAAGTATGACGGAACGAATGAAAATCCACCACCCGCCCTTGCGAATCCACCTTGGCGATGCCCGCCCTTTGCAACAAC